>Ga0208004_1000088_pt1 | contig 31977 bp, 31 predicted proteins | sample DEB08_DNA_6_FD_184522 | JGI IMG/M metagenome (GOLD analysis project Ga0208004, IMG submission 184522) | Aqueous microbial communities from the Delaware River and Bay under freshwater to marine salinity gradient to study organic matter... | ecosystem: Environmental > Aquatic > Marine > Coastal ...
GGCCTGTATGCACCGGACGGAGCACCCGATCCCATCGCGGATGCGGCGGACTCCTTCGCGCTGGGTCGGCGCACCGGCGTGGATCTGCCCAATGAGGCATCCGGACTTGTCTCGGGTCGCGAGGAAAAGCTCGCGGTGTGGGAGCAGCGGCGCGAAACCTGGTGCGCCGACGCCAAGGACGGCTTTGCCGACCTCCGGCGGGAGAATCCGCGGTTGGCGGAGTACTACACCGCACTCGCCAAGGAGAACTGTCTGGACGGTTTCCGGTGGCGCAACGGTGACGCCATCAATGCCTCTATCGGCCAGGGTGACACGTCCATCACGCCCCTGCAGTTAGCCATGGCTTACGCCGCGATCGCCAACGATGGCACCGTCTACCAGCCGCAGGTGGCCAAGGCGATCGTCACCAGCGGCGGCGAGGTCGTTCGGCAGTTTGACCCCGTCGTCCGCGGCGAGGTGCAGGCGCCGGAGGGCACTTTTGAGTTCCTGCGGGCGTCACTCTCCGGTGTCACTTTTGATGGCACCGGCAAGATCCCTTTCGAGGGCTTCCCGCTTGACGACATCCCCATCGCATCCAAGACCGGCTCCGCACAGGTCTTCGGTGACAAGTCGACGACCGCGTGGTACGCCAGCTTCGCGCCCGCGGACAACCCGCGCTACGCGGTCATCATCATGGTGACCCAGGGTGGCACCGGGTCGGTCACCGTCGGTCCGAGCGTGCGGACGATCTACGAGGCGCTCTTCGGAGTTGTCGATGGTGTTATCGACCCGGCCCAGAGCGTCCTCGTGGGCGGTGAGCCATCCAGCACCTTGCCGGTGGTGCGGCCGGACGGGATCCCCATCGTGCCCGAGAGCGACACCCCATCGCCTGATCCGGCAGCTACGCCATGAGCACCGCGGAGTCGCAACGCTTCATCGGCGCCCGTCAGCAGGAGCGCCAGTCGTATTGGCGACGGCTGGACTGGTGGCTGCTCCTTTCCGCGCTCATCTTGAGTGTGGGCAGTTCGGTATTCGTCTGGTCCGCGAGCCGCTCGGATCTCGCCGGTGACGATCCGCAGTACTTCCTCAACCGACACGTCATCAACATCGTTATCGGCCTCGTTCTCGCATTCATCATTTCTCGACTGGACTACCGACTGCTCCGGGCATACTCACCGGTGTTCTACGGGCTGGCGATCTTCGGGATCCTCCTCGTCTACACCCCGCTGGGGGCGACGATCGCCGGCGCGCGAGCGTGGATCAAGTTGCCGGGCGGGTTCACGATGCAGCCATCGGAGTTTGCCAAGGTGGCCATCGTTCTCATCCTGGCCGTCGTTCTCGCGGAAAAGCGTGATGCGGAGACGGAGCCCCGTGATCGCGATGTGGCCCTGGCGCTGCTGCTCGCAGCGATTCCTATCGGACTGGTCCTTCTTCAAAACGACACGGGCACCGTGCTCATCATGTGCACGATCGTCGTGACCATGGTGGCGGTGTCCGGCGCGCGTACGCGATGGGTGGCCGGCCTGCTTGTCGCAGGAGCGACCGCCGCCGTCGTCGCGTGGCAACTCGGATTCGTCAAGGACTACCAAATCGCGCGATTGACCTCCTTTGTCAACCCGGACGACGCAGCATCGACGGCGGCGTACAACGCGACCCAGGCGCGCATCGCGATCGGCGGTGGCGAGCTCTGGGGGAGAGGTCTGTTCCAAGGACCCCAGACGCAGGGCAATTTCGTGCCGGTCAACGAAAGCGACTTCATTTTCACCGTGATTGGGGAAGAGGTCGGATTCGTAGGCGCCGCACTCTCCATCCTGCTCCTGAGTATCGTGCTGTGGCGCGGCATGCGGGTGGCCCTCGGTGCTCAGGAACTCTACGGTCGTCTCGTCGCAGCCGGTGTCGTCGCCTGGCTCGCCTTCCAGACCTTCGAGAACATCGGAATGAATCTGGGCATCATGCCGATCACCGGAGTCCCGTTGCCATTCGTCTCCTACGGGGGCACCTCGATGTTCGCCTCCTGGATAGCCCTGGGCCTCATCGAGAACGTTCGAATACACACGCGGTCCTAGTCCCGGATCGGCCGGTAGTCTGGGCGGCATGTCCCCCGAGTCAGTCTTTCCTGCGCTGGAGGCGCTCCTGCCCCGCGTGCAGAAGCCCATTCAGTACGTCGGAGGTGAGGTCAACGCCGTCATCGCGGAATGGGACGCGGCCGACGTGCGCTGGGCCCTGATGTACCCCGACGCCTACGAGGTGGGTGCACCCAATCAGGGCGTGCAGATCCTCTACGAGGTCCTCAACGAGGCCGAGGGTGTTCTCGCCGAGCGCACCTACGCGGTGTGGCCCGATCTCGAGGCACTCATGCGGGAGCACGACGTTCCCCAGTTCACGGTTGACTCTCACCGACCCGTCGGCGCCTTTGACCTGTTCGGCCTCTCCTTCTCCACCGAGCTCGGCTACACGAACATGCTCACCGCCCTCGACCTCGCGGGCATCCCTGTCCTTGCCCGCGACCGCAGTGACGGCCATCCGCTCGTTATCGCGGGGGGACACGCGGCGTTCAATCCTGAACCCATCGCTGACTTCATCGATGCTGCGGTCCTCGGCGATGGCGAGGAAGCCGTCCTGCGCATCTCCGAGATCGTGCGCGACTGGAAGTCTGCAGGGCAACCCGGTGGACGTGATCAATTGCTCGCTGACATCGCCGCGTCCGGCGTCGCGTACGTACCGGCGTTCTATGACGTCGAGTATCTCGAGGATGGCCGTATTCGTCGTGTCGTGCCCGCGCGAACCGGAATTCCTTGGCGCGTCGCGAAGCACACCGTGATGGACCTCGACGAGTGGCCGTACCCGAAGGCACCCCTGGTGCCGTTGGCGGAAACAGTGCATGAGCGTATGAGCGTGGAGATCTTCCGCGGGTGCACGCGCGGCTGTCGCTTCTGTCAGGCCGGCATGATCACGCGGCCCGTTCGCGAACGGAGCAAGGCCGGCATCGCCGAGATGGTCGATCGTGGGCTGGCCGCGACCGGCTATGAAGAGGTAGGTCTGCTCAGCCTGTCGAGCGCTGATCACTCCGAAATCGCCGAGGTGACGACGTATCTGGCTGACTGCTACGAGGGTTCCCAAACCTCACTGTCCCTGCCGAGCACTCGCGTGGATGCCTTCAATATCGATCTCGCGAACGAGCTCTCGCGCAACGGTCGCCGTAGCGGTTTGACCTTCGCGCCGGAGGGTGGCAGTGAGCGGATGCGCCGCGTCATCAACAAGCAGGTGACCGAGGACGATTTGATTCGCACCGTCGCTACCGCGTACGGCGCTGGTTGGCGTCAGGTGAAGCTCTATTTCATGTGTGGGCTGCCCACGGAGACCGATGACGACGTGCTGCAAATTGCTCGCCTTGCTCGCGAGGTCATTCGCGTGGGCCGGGAGGTGAGCGGACGACGCGATATCCGATGCACCGTGTCGATCGGTGGGTTCGTGCCCAAGCCACACACGCCCTTCCAATGGGCCGGCCAACTCGATCACGAGTCGACCGATGCCCGCCTGGCCAAGCTCCGTGACGCCATTCGGACCGATCGGGAGTACGGCAAGTCCATCGGCTTCCGCTACCACGATGGCAAGCCAGGCATCATCGAAGGCCTGCTCTCCCGGGGCGATCGCCGCGTCGGTCAGGTCATCCTCACCGCGTGGCAGCGCGGTGCCCGCTTCGATGGCTGGAGCGAGCACTTCGACTTTGATCGCTGGGCGGCGGCGGCCGCGGACGCACTCGCAAAGGAGCCGGTGGACCTCGATTGGTACACCACGCGCGAGCGTCAGCATGCTGAGGTCCTGCCCTGGGATCACCTGGATTCCGGTCTGGATCGGGAGTGGCTCTGGGAGGACTGGCAGGACGCCATCGACGAGGTAGGTGTCGAAGACTGCCGGTGGCATCCGTGTTCGGACTGCGGCGTGTGCGATCAACTCGGCACCGAGATTCAGGTGGGTCCCACGGACCTGGGACTACCGGAAATCCGCGTGAGCGCACTCGCGTGAGTCGCAAGCCACCCCGGGACTACGTCGCTCCCGTCCAGCGTTTCCGCCTGCGCTACGCCAAGCGCGGCCGACTTCGCTTCGCCAGTCACCGCGACTTCCAGCGGGCGTTTGAGCGGGCCCTTCGACGGGCCGGGGTACCGATGGCCTACAGCGCGGGCTTCAGCCCCCACCCCAAGATCTCCTACGCGAACGCCGCGCCGACCGGCACAGCGAGCGAGGCCGAGTACCTCGAGATCGGTGTGGCCCGGGAGTGCGACGCCGATGACCTCAGGGTGGCGATCGACGCGGCCCTACCCCCCGGACTCGACATCGTGGACGTCGTCGAGGCGCGAACCTCGGACTTTGCGGCTCGGCTGCAGGCGAGTCGCTGGCGTATTGCCCTCCCCGGCCTCACGGCCGAGCAGGTGGCGGCTCCCCTTCACGAACTGCTGGGCCGTTCGGAGTGCCTCGTCGAACGCCTCACCAAGAATGGCGTCCGGACCTTCGACGTGCGAGCGGCCCTCCTCGAGGGGCGCGTTGCTCCTGCGACGGATGAGCCTGATGCCTGTGCGATACTGACGGTGGTCCTACGACAGGCGACCCCCGCCGTAAGACCGGACGACGTCCTCGCAGCCCTGCGTAGCGTGGCCCCCGCTCCGGTGGCCGACGGGTGGCACCAACCGCCGCCCCAGGTGACCCGTGAGCAACAGGGACCGCTCGATGAGGGCGGAGCCACCGACGTGATTGTCATCGGTGATCCGCTCGCCGCAGACCGCGAGGCGACCTGAGACTTTCTCGGCCCGGGCCACCGGGTCGAGCTGGCAACCGCCACCACGTGGTGAGAGCCGGATAAACGCAAGGTCCTGCGCGGCGCCTCGGCGCCCGGGACCGTGAGAGGACACGAGACCACATGGTCGACACGACCGACGAGCCCACCGGCTCTAGCACCCCGGCACGACGCACCCCCCGCAAGGCCGCTACGAGGCCAGCGGGTCCACCCAAAGAAACCGCTGAACACGCCCGGAACGAGGACAAGCCAGCGAAGAAGGCCGCCGCCAAGAAGACGGCGGCCAAGAAGGCCACAAAGTCAGCGGACAAGCCGTCCGCGACGCAGGACAAGCCGGCGAAGAAGGCCGCCGCCAAGAAGACGGCGGCCAAGAAGGCCACGAAGTCAGCCGAGAAGGCGCCCGCCAAGGGTGACGCCGACGACAAGCCGGTGGCCAAGAAGGCCGCACGCAAGTCTTCGTCGAAGAAGACTGCAGCTGAGTCCAGTTCCGCTGCGGCACCCGCGGAGATGAAAGCCGCGCCGATCGCCCCGATCTTCCAGGCCCCCGACGAGTCCGCGCCGGTGAAGCCCACGCGCTCGCGCCGGACATCTAAGAAGGCGGCTGCGCCGGACACCGAGACGGAGGCACCTGCCAAGGCCCCTGTTGAGGGGGCCAATGAGGCCGATGGTGATGCCGCCAGCTCAGGTTCGTCCCGTCGCCGTCGCCGCCGTGGGGGTCGAGGCCGCCGCGGCTCGTCCGGCTCCGTCGAGGGCGCGACTGAGGGAGCGGCCGGCGACGAGGCCGCCGATGATGACGAGGCCTCCGCCACCGACACTCACGACGATGGTGGAGCCGAGGATGGCGGTTCGGGTTCGTCCCGCCGTCGCCGTCGTCGCCGCCGTCGCGGTCAGGACGCGGGGGCCGATCCGGACGATCCCGAGCGCACGATCGTTCATGTTCGTGAGCCGAAGAGTTCACGCTCCGAGGAGGCCACGGCGCTCAAGGGTTCCGCCCGTCTCGAGGCCAAGCGACAGCGCCGCCGTGAAGGTCGCGACGCCGGTCGACGCCGAGCGCCGATCCTCACCGAGGCGGAGTTCCTCGCCCGACGTGAGTCGGTTGAGCGGGTCATGGTCGTGCGTCAGGCCGGCGATCGCACGCAGATCGCCGTTCTTGAGGATGGCGTTCTCGTCGAACACTACGTCGATCGCGGGACCTCATCGTCGATGGTGGGCAATGTCTATCTCGGTCGCGTGCAAAACGTCCTGCCGTCCATGGAGGCAGCGTTCGTCGATATCGGTCGCGGACGCAATGCTGTCCTGTACGCCGGTGAGGTGAATTGGGATGCCGCGGGACTGGATGGCCAACCCCGCCGGATCGAAATGGCACTGAAGTCCGGTGACCCGGTGCTCGTCCAGGTGACGAAGGACCCGGTCGGCCAGAAGGGCGCCCGACTCACCAGCCAGGTTTCCCTGCCCGGTCGCTACCTCGTCTACGTACCGGATGGTTCGATGACGGGCATCAGCCGCAAGTTGCCCGATACCGAACGCTCTCGACTCAAGGCCATCTTGAAGAAGGTCATGCCCGAAGGCGCTGGCGTCATTGTTCGCACTGCTGCCGAAGGGGCGAGCGAGGAAGAACTCACGCGCGACATCACTCGCTTGCAGGCGCAGTGGGAGGACATCGAGAAGAAGATCAAGTCAGCGACGCCACCGGCACTGCTGAGCTCGGAGCCGGACCTCGCCGTCAAGGTGATCCGCGACATCTTCAATGAGGACTTCGCCAAGCTCGTCGTCTCGGGTGCTGAAGCACAGTCGACGGTGCGTGACTACGTCGCCTCCGTTGCTCCAGATCTGCAGGAGCGCGTCGAGACGTGGACCGGACCGAAGGACGTCTTCGCCGAGTATCGGGTGGATGAGCAGTTGACAAAGGCGCTCGACCGCAAGGTGTGGTTGCCGTCAGGAGGCTCGCTCGTTATTGACCGCACCGAGGCGATGACGGTGGTTGACGTCAATACCGGCAAGTTCGTGGGTCAAGGCGGCAATCTCGAAGAGACCGTGACCAAGAACAATCTCGAGGCAGCTGAGGAGATCGTCCGACAACTTCGTCTGCGCGACATCGGTGGCATCATCGTCATCGACTTCATCGACATGGTGCTCGAGAGCAACCGCGACCTGGTGCTGCGCCGCCTGGTCGAATGCCTCGGCCGTGACCGCACCAAGCACCAGGTAGCCGAGGTCACCTCGTTGGGTCTGGTCCAGATGACGCGCAAGCGCATTGGTGGGGGACTGCTGGAGATCTTCTCGACCACCTGCGACTCCTGCGGTGGCCGAGGCCACCACGTCTCGCTGCATCTGCCCGAGGACGACGCGAAGCCCGCCGTGGTCAAGGCGGGTCGCCGCCGGGGCAAGGGTGTGGACCCCGCCGACGTCATCGCCAAGACTGCGGCCGCGGAGGACGAACCTGTCGGGGCGGACGCCGACGAGCCCGCACTGTCTGCCGAGGGTGACGAGGGAGCTGAGGAGAGTTCGTGAGGCGGACGGGTCCTGCCGGCGGGCGTGCCCCCCGGATTGGCCCCGGACCGTCTCCATCAGGTAACCTTGCCCGTCGGCGCTGACGCGCCCGATTCGCCCGGCCCCAGGGTCGGATAGCCCAAGGAGCACCACGTGTACGCCATCGTTCGCGCCGGAGGCCGGCAAGAGAAGGTCGCTGTCGGCGACACCGTCGTCATGGATCGCGTCCAGGCCGAGCCTGGCGCCACCGTGAGCCTCCCGGCCCTCATGATCGTCGACGACGGCGCCGTGACCGCTGACCCGGCCAAGCTCGCCGGCGTCTCCGTGACCGCCGAGGTTGTGGCGCATGAGCGTGGCCCGAAGATCCGCATCCTCCGCTACAAGAACAAGACCGGTTACCGTCGACGCCAGGGGCACCGTCAGGACCTCACCCGCGTCAAGGTGACCGCTATCGAGACGAAGGCGTGACCCATGGCTCACAAGAAGGGTGCATCGAGCACCAGGAACGGTCGCGACTCCAACGCACAGCGTCTCGGCGTCAAGCGGTTCGGTGGTCAGCTTGTCGGCGCCGGCGAGATCATCGTGCGGCAGCGCGGCACTCACTTCCACCCCGGCTCCAACGTCGGGCGCGGCAAGGACGACACCCTCTTCGCCCTCAGTGAGGGGCGCGTTGAGTTCGGCACCTTCCGTGGTCGCCGCGTCGTCAACGTCGTCGCCGACGCCTGAAGTCGAGCGGTCAGCGGACCGCCATGACCACTTTCGTTGATCGAGTAGATCTCCACGCCGCTGCCGGCGACGGCGGGCATGGCTGTGCCTCCATCCATCGCGAGAAGTTCAAGCCGCTCGGTGGACCCGACGGTGGCAACGGTGGTCGCGGGGGTGACGTCGTACTCACCGTCGATCCCAATGTCACGACGCTCATCGCCTTCCATCATCGGCCGCACCATCGCGCGGCGAACGGCAAGCCGGGTCAGGGTTCGCATCGCAACGGGGCCAATGGCGACGATGTGATCCTTCCTGTGCCGGACGGCACCGTGGTCACCACTGCCGACGGGACGGTCCTCGCTGACCTCACCGGGGCCGGCACCTCCTTCGTCATCGCGGCCGGTGGCCGCGGCGGACTCGGAAACGCCTCGCTCGCCTCCCAGCGACGCAAGGCGCCGGGGTTTGCGCTCTACGGCGAGCCCGGTGAAAACCGAGACGTCGTCCTGGAGTTGAAGTCCGTCGCCGACGTTGCGCTGGTCGGCTATCCGAGCGCGGGCAAGTCGAGCCTCATCGCCGCCCTGTCCCAGGCGCGACCGAAGATCGCGGACTATCCCTTCACCACCCTGGTGCCGAACCTTGGCGTCGTCACGGCCGGTGATGTCACGTACACCATCGCCGACGTGCCCGGGCTGATTCCGGGGGCTAGCGAGGGCAAAGGTCTCGGGCTGGAGTTTCTCCGTCACATTGAGCGTTGTTCTGTCATCGTCCACGTGATCGATTGCGCATCCTTGGAGACGGAGCGCGAGCCTCTCGCCGACCTCGACATCATCGAGGCCGAACTCGCCGCGTACGGCGGGCTGGAAGATCGGCCGCGACTGGTGGCCCTCAACAAGGTCGATCTGCCGGACGGCAAGGTCGTCGCGGACATGGTGGCCCCGCTCCTTGCTGAGCGTGGGTTGCCCGCCTACGAAGTGTCGGCGGTCAGCCACGAAGGGCTGCGGGCGCTGTCCTTCGCCATGGCAGCGCTCGTCGCAGAGCATCGAGCCGCCCGGGAGATCGTGGTGGCACCGCGCATCGTGGTGCGTCCGAAGGCCGTCGACGATTCCGAGTTCGAGGTTCGGCTGCAGAACTCCCCAGAGACCGGCGAGCCGATTTACCGGGTGACCGGATCCCGCCCCGAGCGCTGGGTTCGTCAGACTGACTTCGGCAACGAGGAGGCCGTGGGTTATTTGGCGGACCGCCTGGCTCGACTGGGGGTGGAGGAGGAACTGCTCAAGGCGGGGGCGACTCCTGGCAGCACGGTCGTCATTGGACCGGGCGATGACGCCGTGGTCTTTGACTGGGAGCCCACCATCGGTGCGGGAGACATTGCCGCACGCGGTCCCCGCGGAACCGATCGGCGCTTGGAGGACTGGTGAGCCCGGCCGCGGCACGTCGCGCGGTCGCCGATGCGCGCCGCATGGTCGTCAAAGTGGGTTCGTCGTCGCTCACGCGCCCCGGCGGGGGAATTGACGAGGGGCGCGTGGTCGATCTGGTGGCTGCGATCGCCGACCGGGCCGAGCAGGGCACCCAGGTCATCCTCGTCTCCAGTGGAGCCATCGCTACGGGATTCCCGCACCTCGGGCTCACCCGCCGCCCGCGTGACCTGGCGACGCAGCAGGCGTCGGCGAGTGTGGGCCAGGGTCTGCTGTTGGCCCGCTACTCACTAGCGTTTGCCGAGCGGAGCCTCACGGTCGGTCAGGTCCTGTTAACGGCCGACGACACGATGCGTCGGTCGCACTACCGCAATGCGCAGCGCACCCTGGAGCGCCTGCTCGACATGGGCGTCATCCCGATCGTGAATGAGAACGACACCGTGGCCACCGATGAGATTCGATTCGGGGACAACGACCGACTCGCGGCGCTCGTGGCGCACCTGGTGCGGGCCGACGCTCTAGTTCTCCTGTCCGACGTCGACGGCCTGTTTGACGGCCCACCGGGCAAGGGTGACACGCGTCTGGTGACCGAGGTCCGGGACATGGCCGACCTGGAAGCCATCGCCATCAGTGGGAGTGGATCCGGGGTCGGCCTTGGCGGCATGGCGACCAAGGTCGAGGCAGCGCGAATCGCGACGGCCGCGGGCATTCCCGTCGTCCTTGCCCGCGCTGGCCACGCTGCCGCCGCCCTTGCCGGCGAGGCGACCGGCACCGTGTTCGTCCCCGCGGGACGCCGTACCCCCACGCGTCTGCTGTGGCTGGGACACGCGAGTACCCCCCAGGGGCGGCTTGTCCTCGATTCGGGAGCGGTAGATGCGGTTGTGCGTCGGCGGCTATCCCTCCTGCCCGCGGGCATCACCAGTGTTGAGGGGTCCTTCACAGCGGGAGATCCGGTGGACCTCCTTGACGAAAACGGCCACACGATCGCCCGCGGACTGGTCAACTTTGATTCAGCAGAACTGCCCGAGTTGCTCGGTCGTTCGACGCGGGACCTCGCGCGAGAGCGCGGACCGGCGTATGAACGGGAGGTCGTTCACCGAGACGACCTCATCGTCCTGGACCGAGGGGGCCAGCAGGCGTAGGCGATAGGAGCGGCGATGACCTCAGCGGATATCTCGCCTGCGCCGCCCGTCTGGTTCGTGACTGTCACGGTCGCCGGCGCTGTCGTCGCCGAGAGTGACATTCGAGCGGGGCTTGAGCGCCTGGCCCATGAGCACCCTTTCCTTCTGTCCGGCCGGTACGCCGCGGATCGAGCCGAGGTGCGCTACTGGGAGGAAGGTCCCGACGCGCGCACTGTGATTGAACTCGCCCTCGGCCTGTGGGACGAGCACCGCGACTCTGCGGAGTTGCCCCGCTGGTCCGTCGTTGGTGTCGAGGTCATCGACCGGGAGACATTCCACCGTCGCGGCCGTCATGTGGGTAGTGGCCCGGGGCTCATCGCCGCGGGCGGCGTCACCCCCCTGTGACCGCCTCCGCGTAGCCTTGTCCCATGTCCGATGATCGTGCTGACATCCTCGAATGTGCTCGGCGAGCCCGCGCCGCGAGCACCACTCTCCGGTCCCTAACACGAGATGACAAGGACCGGGCCCTGCGCGCATGTGCCGAGGCCCTGCGCTCCCAGTCGAAACGCATCGTCGAGGTGAACCGGCACGACGTGGAGCGTGCCCGAGAGGCTGGCACCGCCGCCGGACTCGTCGACCGGCTCACCCTGGATGCTCCGCGGCTCGAGGCCATCGCCAACGCGCTCGATGAGGTTGCCGAACTGCCCGACCCGGTCGGCGATGTAGTGCGTGGATACACGCTGCCCAACGGGCTCGAAGTCCGGCAGCTTCGGGTTCCCCTCGGAGTTGTCGGAATCATCTATGAGGCGCGCCCCAACGTCACCGTGGATGCGGCCGGGCTGTGCCTAAAGAGCGGCAACGCGGCGCTGCTGCGTGGGTCATCGTCGGCTCAGTCGACCAACGAGGTGCTCGTGGATGTGCTCCGTGAAGCCCTCGTCGAGTCAGGCTTGCCCGCGGACGCCGTTCAGCTCGTTCCGGGCACGTCGCACGAGTCGGTCAAGCACCTCATGACCGCGCGCGGATTGGTCGATGTGCTCATCCCTCGCGGTGGTGAAGGGTTGATCCGCAGCGTGGTCGAAGGCTCCACCGTGCCGGTGATCGAGACAGGAGTGGGCAACTGTCACGTGTACGTCGATGCTGATGCCGACATCGACAAGGCAGTGCGGATTGTGGTCAACGCCAAGGCGCAGCGGGTGAGTGTGTGCAACGCCGCGGAGACGCTCCTGGTGCATGAGGCTATCGCCGACCGCTTCCTGCCCGAACTCATGCGCGCCTTCTCCGCGGTGGGGGTGACCGTGCACGGTGACGAGATGCTCTGCTCCTATGCCGCGGCGGCGGGGACGTCCCATGCGCCCGTGACCGACGACGACTGGGCTGCCGAGTACTACTCCCTGGACATTGCCGCGGGGATCGTGCCCTCCGTGGACGCTGCCCTGGATCACATTCGACGGTGGTCGTCCGGTCACACGGAGGCCATCGTCAGCGACTCGCAGACGGCCATCCGACAGTTCGTCACCGGAGTCGACTCGGCGGCCGTCATGGTGAACGCCTCCACCCGATTCACCGACGGTGGGGAGTTCGGGTTTGGGGCCGAGATCGGCATTTCCACTCAGAAACTGCATGCTCGAGGACCCATGGGGCTCGCCGAACTCACGACGACGACCTACGTCGTGGTCGGCGACGGCCACACCCGCTAGGCTGACAGCAGCGATCGTCTAGGAGGACACATGAGCATGCTCGCCGCCGCCGTATGGGCCAGCGAAGAGGCCGGCATGGCCGAGAGCGGTTCTGTCGTCTCTCCCTATGTGTTTGGTGGGGTGGCCTTCGCGGTCCTCGTGCTCCTGCTGGTCATCACGTTGATGATCGACGTCGATTGGTGATCGGACACCTCCTTCGATGCGCATCGGGGTGATGGGCGGCACCTTCGATCCGATTCATTTGGGCCATCTGGTGGCCGCCTCCGAGGTGGCCCACACCTTTGATCTCGACAAGGTCGTCTTCGTGCCCACGGGGCAGCCCTGGCAAAAGTCAGATCGTCCGGTGAGTCCTGCGGAGGACCGCTATCTCATGACGGTCATCGCCACCGCCGCCGATCCTCGCTTTAGCGTCTCCCGTGTTGACGTTGATCGCCCCGGCCCGACGTACACCGTTGACACCTTGCGGGATCTGCACCGAGAACTCGGCGAGCACGACTACTACTTCATTACCGGTGCCGATGCGCTCGCTGACATCATGAGTTGGCGTGATACCGATGAGGTGCTGCAGTTGGCACACCTGGTGGGTGTGACGCGACCCGATCACGTCCTGGTTGATCCCGGGCTCGCCCCGGGGCGTTTCTCCCTTCTTGAGATCCCGGCGCTGTCGATCTCCTCCAGCACCATCCGCGAACGGGTCGCGCGGGGGGCGCCCATCTCCTATCTCGTGAGTCCGGGTGTGGAGAGCTACTTGCTCAAGCGGGAGTTGTATCGGGACTCACCGTGAGTGTTGCCGGTCGTGTGCTGACCGTCATCGTGGGTGCGCTGGTGGTCGTCCTAGGCCTCGGAGGGCTCTCGCTGATCCTCAGCGGCGAAAGCGAGCCCGAGCCATCACCCTCACCCACCTCCACGCGCCCAGTGGAGCGCACGCTGCTGCTCCAAGTGCTCGACGCGGAGGGGTATGCGCTCGGCAACTTTGTTCTGGGAGTTGAGCAGGAGCCGGATTCGACCACCGTGTTAACCGTTCCGGCGAGCCTGCTGGTGGGTGCTGGAGATGACACCAGGACCCTCGGGATGACTCCCAAGTCGACCGACACTCTCGCCGCGGTGAAGGGAATCGGGGCGACGCTGAACCTCCGCGTCGATGCTGCATTGACGCTCGATCGCCTCGCCTTCGCCGGACTGATTGACGCAGTGGACGACATCTGGGTGGACTTGCCCACGGCGGTGCGATTGCCCGAGGTCGGCGAGCCGGCGCAGACCCGCACTCTCGGCCCCGGGTGGGTCAAATTTGATGGGCTCGCCGCCGCTGACTATGCGGTCCTGCGATTGCCCGGTGAGGACGAGCAAGCGCGCATCGCCCGAGTGCAGCAGGTCGTTGGGCTCGCTCTCGAGGGACTACCGCGGAACGCCGAACGGATGAGGCAATTGCTCACCAGTCTTGGTTCCCTCGCCCAGTCGACGGTGCCCACCGAGGAACTCGTGCCGTTCCTCTTGCAGGTTCGGTGGGACGTCAACTTCGGCGACGCGCGCTACGAGGTGCTCCCGGTGACCATCGTGCGCGATGGGGTGCGTCCAGCGTCGATCCCGGCCCCGGGAGCGCTCGAGTTGGTCGCGGAACTCTTCCCGGACGCGCTCCTCGAGGGTGGTGTGACAGGCTGACCGGGTTATCTCGACGAGGAAGGCAGGTACCCCGTGCCCGCAGCACCGGAAGTGATCGAGCTTGCTCAGGCGGCGGCGGAGGCCGCGGCGGACAAGCTCGCGACCGACATCGTGGCCATCGATGTCAGCGAGCAACTCGTGATCACGGATGTGTTCTTGCTGTGCACCGGCGCCAATGACCGACAGGTGCGAGCCATTGTCGACGCGATCGAGGAGCGCATGCTCACATTCAAGGTCAAGCCGCTTCGTCGCGAGGGCGAGAAGGAGGGCCACTGGGTCCTGCTCGACTACGGGGACATTGTGGTGCACGTCCAGATGGCAGAGGAGCGCGTCCACTACGCGTTGGAGCGCCTGTGGAAGGACTGCCCCGACATTCCCCTCAATATCGAGACTGAGCGCTAATGCGGCGAATCGCCATCTGGCGACACGGCCGGACATCGTGGAACGCCGAGCACCGTTTCCAAGGTCAGTCCGACATCGAACTCGACGATGAGGGGCATCGTCAGGCTCGACGTGCGGCCGCCATGCTCGCAAGCATGAGCCCGAGCCGCATCGTGAGTTCAGACTTGAAGCGGACCCGGCAGACCGCTGCGCCCCTGGCTGAACTCACCGGCCTGCCCGTGGATTCCGATGAGCGCCTTCGTGAGACATACGCCGGCAAGTGGGAGGGGATGACGCGGGACGAGATCAAGGCACAGTACGGCGAGGCTTTGGAACGCTGGCCGGTCGATCCCTTCATGCAGACCGGCATGACCGGGGAAACGCGCCTTGAGGTTGCTCTGCGCACCGCTGCCGCAATCGATGAGGCAGTGCACACCGTGCCCCCTGGCGGCCTGCTCGTTGTCGTGACCCACGGTGGTGCTGCAAGAGCGGCAATGGGGCAACTCATGGGACTGCCGCCAGAGCATTGGGCGTCACTGGGAGTCCTCACGAACTGTGCGTGGTCGGTGTTGCTCGAGAACGGTCCACCGGGACCGCCGTGGCGCCTTCAGGAGTACAACGCCGGCTCACTTCCGGAGCCGATCCCGGTGGACGGGGTGTGGCCGGCCGACGATCGCTGAGGGGGTATGCTTGCCGGGCTCGTGGGCCGATCGTTGGCTCGGCGGGGCTGTAGCGCAGCTGGTAGCGCACCTCCATGGCATGGAGGGGGTCAGGGGTTCGAGTCCCCTCAGCTCCACGTCCGGCGCATCCCACAAGGATGCGCCGTTGACATGTCCGGACGGGGCTGTGTCCGTCTGCGTTAGAGAGACAGCCCGATCGGCCAGGTGTCGGTGAGGCGGTACCCCATCGGATAGGGGTCCGACGGGTCGAGGACCAGCGTCGTCAGGTCGGTGATCCAGGCCTGTCCAGCGACTGAGGGCACCACTGCCGGGATCCCACCCACGGTCGTCTCTGCTTCGATGCGGCAGTCGAATCGCGAGTCGATGATCGAGGTGTGGATGAAGCGCTCGCCTACCGCGATTTCGCCTCGGGCGTGCATAACGGCCAGTCGAGCCGATGTGCCGGTGCCGCATGGGGACCGGTCGCAGCGGCCGGGGGACACCACCACGGTGTTTTTTGCGGTGAGTACGCCGTCGACACGTTCAGGGGGAAGGGTGAATTCGCAGATCGTGATGCCGGGGAAGTCCGGATTCTCGGGATGGACGGCGTCGAGTTGCTCGGCGGCGGCGATCTTGATCCGCTCGCCGAGGTCGCAGATGTCTCGCGCCTCATCCGGAGTGATCTGCAGGTCGAATCTGCGGGCGTCGACGATCACGTAGGCCATACCGCCCCAGGCAACGTCGACGGTGACCGCGCCGACTCCCTCAACCTCGACCGTGGCGTCCAAGTGGTAGACGAAGGCCGGTTGGTTGGTGAAACGCACGCTGGTCACCTTGCCGTCACGGACCGTGCACTCCAACGGGATGAGACCGGCAGGTGACTCGAGCACCAAGCGCGTGATCGGCTCCTGCGCCGGCAGCATCCCGGTCTCCAGCAGCACGGTGGCCACGCAAATCGTGTTGCTGCCCGACATGACGGGGTACTCGATCGATTCCATGATCACGTAGCCGGCGTCCGCGTCAGGGTGGTTGCTCGGCAGGATGATGTTGGCGTTGCGAGCGACCTGACCGCGTGGCTCGCTGAGGATCAGTTGGCGCATCCAGTCGCGGTCCTGGGCGAGGTAGTTGCGCTTGTCGAACATTGTTTCGCCGGGCACTGGGCCGAAGCCGCCGACGATGACGTTGCCCACTTCACCTTCGGCATGCACCCCGACGACCTGCACGGACCTGGTGAAGTGCATCGTCATTCCTCTCCTGGATGGCACGGCGTACAACCGCCTTGACCCTAGCCGAGCGGCTGTTCAAAGAGCGTCGGCTTGCGAGCGGTAGCCTGACGGCGCCATGACGGACCGTCACCTGCTCGTCCTCGGAGACTCGCTCGCCTTCCACGGTCCCGAGCGCGCCGAGCGGCCTTCTGATCCCCGGCTCTACCCACAGGTGGCTGGTCGCCTCCTCGGCGTCGATGTCGACCTGGTTGCTCGCCAAGGGTGGACCGCTCGAGATGCCTGGTGGGCTCTCACGAAGGATCCGGTCGTGTGGGGGGAGTACCTGCCGCGCGCGGACTACATGCTCATCGGGGTTGGGGGCATGGATCAACTGCCGACGCCCGTGCCGACCTGGCTGCGCGATTCGATCCCCTACATTCGCCAGGGTCGGGTACGCCGCGCCGCACGCGATGCGCTGCGCGCATCGACTCCGCCGCTGGTGCGGGCGGTCGGCGGACCCTTCCGCACGCTCCCGCAGGCGGCGACCGATCGCTACCTCACCCGCATGGTTCAGGGCGTGCGGATGATGCGCCCCGATCTGCCGATCGCGCTGCTCGGGCCCGCGCCCTGGACGGGCGCCTACTACCCCTCGACGCGGGCGCATACCCCCGCGCTGGTGGCCGCCCGCGCCTGGGCTGCTCGCGAGGGGGTGGCGTACGTCGACATCGAGCCGATCGTTGCTCCACGTCTCACGGCGTGCAACCCCGATGGGATGCACTGGTCCTGGGAAGTCCACGCCCTGGTGGGGGAGGCGGTCACCTCGGCGTTCGAACCGCCGAGGGGAAAGTCGTGATCTGGCTCGCTTGGCTCGCCGCCGCCGGTGTCATCGCGATCCTCGACTGGTGGGCCGTAGGCACCGATCGGCGCAACATCGAGCGCTGGGCGAAGCCTGGCGTCATGGTCTTCCTCATCGTCGCGGCCGTGCTCATCCCTGCGGAGTCGGACTGGATTCGTTGGTGGATCGTCATCGGGTTGACCTTCGGGCTCGCGGGTGACGTACTCCTTTTCCAGGACCGTTTCATCCCGGGCGCTGCAGCGTTCCTCGTCGGTCACCTGGCCTACATCCTCGCTCTGGTACCGATCGAGCATCCGCTCCCCGCGGTGGTCTTCGGCCTCGTGATCGTAGGTGCCTTCGCCATCAGCCTGGGCCGATGCATCGTGCGCGGTGCCTGGCGTCAGTCGCCGGTGCTCGGTGGGATCGTCGTCGCCTACATGATCACCATCGGCGCCGTCGTCGTCCTCGCCGTCGGCTCCTGGTCGACGGTGGCGGGCATTGCGGCCCTGCTCTTCATGGCATCCGACACCCTGCTCGCCTGGGGACGCTTCGTCGGGTCGGCGCCTGGTGGCCGCGTCGCGGTGATGGTGACCTACCAAATCGCCCAGGCTGGATTCGTGCTGGCGATCCCCACGCTGACGCCCGTCGCCTAACCTTCGGTTATGACCGCGGCCCCCCACTCCAAGCCATCCTTTGTTGACCGCACACCCCGCTGGCGGGCTCGGTGGGCACTTGCGGCATTCGTCGTCACAGCCGTCATCACCCGCGGTATCACTTTGACACTGCACCTGCGCGGGGCCGGCAAGGACGGTGGCTTGGTCGTCGCCGGATTGCACATCCATCACATGGTCTTCGGCCTCATCATCCTGGCCGTCCTGACCTTCGCCTTCGTTCTTTTCATCGGCGAGACGACTCGGTGGGGGAACATGGCGTGGCCGCCCATCCTGTTCGGTATCGGCTGGGCCCTCGTCCTAGACGAGTCAGCCCTCATCGTCGCGCTGTCGGATGTGTACTGGCAGCCGTTGGGTGACCTGAGCTACTGGGTCATGGGCACGTTCGCCCTCGCCCTCCTCATCGCTTCCATCTGGGCCCCCGACAAGTCCGACGGTTACTAGGTGAAGGACCTCCCACCCCCGCCGAGTGTCGAGGTACGGGGTGAATTCGGTGAACATTGACCCCGTACCTCGACAGTCGGTGGAGGGGCTGCGGCAGATAGGCTCGTCCCCTTATGGATGAGGCGACCGAGGCGTACGACGTCGAGACGATCCAGGCCCGCTGGCTGCCGGTCTGGGACGACCTGCAGCCCTTCCGGTCGGGGGCCGAAGGCGATCCGCGCCCGACCAAGTACGTCCTCGACATGTTCCCCTACCCCTCCGGCGACCTCCACATGGGCCACGCGGAGGCCTATGCCCTCGGTGATGTCATCGCCCGCTACTGGGTCCAGCGCGGCTTCAACGTCATGCACCCCATCGGTTGGGACGCCTTCGGCCTCCCGGCGGAGAACGCCGCCATCCGCCGTGGCGAGGACCCGGGTCTGTGGACCTACGAAAACATCGCCCAGCAGAAGGCGTCCATGCGGCGTTACGCCTGCTCCTTCGACTGGGATCGCGTCCTCAACACCTGCGACCCGGAGTACTACCACTGGAACCAGTGGCTCTTCCTGCAGATGTACGACCGTGGTCTGGCCTACCGCAAGGCCTCCAACGTCAACTGGTGTCCCAACTGCCAGACCGTGCTCGCCAACGAGCAGGTCGTGCAGGGCCTGTGCGAGCGCTGCGACACTCCCGTCACCAAGAAGAAGCTCACCCAGTGGTACTTCAAGATCACCGACTACGCCGACCGCCTCCTGGACGACATGGCGCAACTCGAGGGCAAGTGGCCGGAGAAAGTGCTGCTCATGCAGCGCAACTGGATCGGTCGGTCCCAGGGAGCTGAGGTCGACTTCGTCATTGAGGGCCGCGATGAGCCGGTGACCGTCTTCACCACCCGCCCGGACACGCTCTACGGAGCGACGTTCTTCGTCGTCGCCGCCGACTCCGATCTCGCGGCGGAGCTGGCTGCGGGCACGGAAGCCGAGGCGGAATTCGCGGCGTACCTCGAAAAGGTCAAGCAGACCTCGGAGATGGATCGCCTCGCGACGGATCGCGACAAGACGGGCGTCTTCCTGCACCGCTACGCGATCAATCCCGTCAACGGCGAACGCATCCCGGTGTGGGCGTCGGACTACGTCCTCGCCGACTACGGCACCGGCGCCATCATGGCGGTGCCCGCCCACGACCAGCGCGACCTCGACTTCGCGCGCACCTTCAACCTGCCGGTGCGTGTCGTCGTCGATGCGGGGGAGGACCCCGCCGAGACTGGTGTGGCCACCGCCGACGATGGTCCGCACGTCAACTCCGGTCCGCTCGACGGACTCGACAAGGCCGAGGCGATCGCGGCGATCATCGACATCCTGGGGGAGCGCGGCACCGGCCACGCGTCGATCAACTACCGCCTGCGCGACTGGCTGATCTCGCGCCAGCGCTACTGGGGTACGCCGATCCCGATCATTCACTGCCCCGACTGCGGTGAGGTGCCGGTCCCGATCGATCAGTTGCCGGTGACCTTGCCACCCGCGCAGGGCTTGGACCTCAAACCCAAGGGCACGTCGCCGCTCGGTGCTGCCACCGAATGGGCCACCGTGGCCTGCCCGCGTTGTGGTCGCGATGACGCCCAGCGCGATCCCGACACGATGGACACCTTCGTCGACTCCTCCTGGTACTACCTGCGCTATCTCGATCCCCACAAGACCGACGGTCCCTTCGACGTCGACGAGGCCAAGAAGTGGATGCCGGTCGACCAGTACGTCGGCGGCGTGACGCACGCGATCCTGCACCTGCTCTACAGCCGGTTCTTCACCAAGGTGCTGTTCGACATGGGCATGGTCGACTTCACCGAACCCTTCACCCGTCTGCTCAATCAGGGCATGGTCGTCATGGACGGTTCGGCCATGAGCAAGTCGCGCGGCAACCTGGTGCGGCTGTCCGACGAATTGGCCGTGCACGGTGTGGATGCCATCCGCCTCACGATGGTCTTTGCCGGGCCACCCGAGGACGACATCGACTGGTCGGACGTGTCCCCGTCGGGGTCGAAGAAGTTCCTCGCCCGCGCGTGGCGACTCGCCCAAGACGTGAGTAGTGACCCGGGTGTCGACTTCACCACCGGCGACCTCGAACTCCGCAAGGTCACCCATCGCACGTTGCACGACGCCGAGCAGGCGATCGAGTCGTTCCGATTCAACGTGGCCGTTGCCAAGGCGATGGAGTTGGTCAATGCGACGCGCAAGGCGATCGACTCCGGGTGCGGACCGGCTGATCCGGCGGTGCGCGAGGCGACCGAGGCGGTTGCGATCCTGCTCAGCCTCACTGCGCCGTACACCGCCGAGGACATGTGGCGTCTGCTCGGTCATGCGCCGTCCGTCGCCCGCGCCGGTTGGCCCACGGTCGATCCGGCCCTGCTGGTGCAGGAGTCGGTTACTTGCGTCGTGCAGGTCGCGGGCAAGGTGCGCGACCGCCTTGAAGTGTCGCCGGACATCTCCGAGGAGGCGCTGCGTGAGTTGGCGTTGTCCTCCGATGCCGTCACGAAGGCACTCGAGGGCAAGGGCATCAAGACGGTGATCGTCCGCGCGCCCAAACTCGTCAACATCGTCCCGGAGTAGTCGTGGCCCGTCAGGGGCCCACGCCCACCCTTCAGGCAGGTCCCGTCACGCTGCGCGAACTGTCCCTGGACGATGTGGACGACATGACGGTGGCCTGCCAGGACGCCGAGACAGCGCGATGGACGACGGTGCCCTCACCCTATGAGCGCGAGCATGCGCTGGCCTTTGTCGAACGTCGTACCGGCACACCCGTCGACACCGAACGCGAACGCTGGGGGATCGAGGTCGGCGGTCGCTGGTGCGGCAACATCTCGCTGCGCCCTGACGAGGCGGGTTTGGCGGAGATCGGATTCCTCGTCGCGCCGTGGGCGCGGCGACAGGGCGTGGGCAGCCTGGCGGCCTGGCTGGTGTGCGACTGGGGCTTCCGCGAGGGCGGACTCGAGGTCATCAGCTGGCACGCGGTGGTGGGCAATGACGCCTCCAAGCGGCTGATCGAACGCGTCGGATTCCATGTCTACGCCGACATCGCGCGTCGGCGCATGCTCCACCACGGTGAACGGGTCGATGTCTGGATGGGTGACCTGTTGCCCGATGATCTCGTCTCGCTCGAATCCATGCTGTCCGGCCCTGAAGCGCCCGCGTGATCGAACTCTCAGGTGACGAAGCTCGACGGTCCGCCCTCTGGGCGCAGGGCCTGCTCGGTGCGCGATCGGCACCCACGTCACCCAGGAAGCGCGAAGAGTCAGTCATCGACATGCTGGGGGATCTCGGTGCGGTGCAGCTCGACACCATCTCCGTGCTGGCGCGATCGCATGAGCTCGTCGCCTACGCGCGGCTCGGCGCGCTAGGCCGCAACGCGGTAGAGGCCGCGTACTGGAACGGTGATTCGGCGTTCGAGTATTGGTCTCACGCCGCATGCATCCTGCCAATGGAGGAGTGGCCGTGGTTCGCCTTTCGGCGTCGTCACTATGCGCGCAAGGGGGAGCGCTGGCATGGCGTGCCGAAAGCGTCCTTGACTGCCATCACCGAACGCCTTCGACTCGAAGGCCCCCTCACCACACGCGACTTGGGCGGCGCCAAGAAGAGTGCTGACTGGTGGGACTGGTCGGACACCAAGATCGCCGTGGAGTGGCTGCTCGATATCGGCGAGGTTGTGGTCACTCAGCGAGCCGGTTGGCGCAGGGTCTACGACCTGCCCGAGCGAGTTGTGCCGCCGGCTCTGCGTCAGCAGACCGGCTGGGGCGATGCCGATGGCATCCACGGGCCCGATGACGCTGAGTGTCTGCGTCGGCTCACCGAACTCGGCGGCCACTCTGTGGGGGTCGGCACCGCCGGTGATATCGCCGACATCCATCGACTCGGCGTAAACGACGTCAAGGCGCACATCGCTGACACCGACCTGATCGAGGTCACGGTGGCTGGCTGGGGTCAGCGCGCCTGGGCCTCGCCGCAGGCCCTGGAATGGCTGGGTACGGCGTCGCGCACGAGATCCCGAACGACCCTGCTCTCGCCCTTCGACTCGCTCATCTGGAACCGCGAACGAATGGAACGCATCTTTGACATGCCGCATCGGATCGAGGCCTACACGCCCGCGGCCAAAAGGGTCCACGGTTATTTCGCCATGCCGGTCCTGCACGGGGGACGCCTCGTGGCCCGCGTAGATCCCGCACGGTCCGGGGGCGCCCTCATGGCCAAGCGAGTGACGTTGGAGACCGACCATCGAGGGGTTCCTGCCCGCGGAGCCGTCGAGGGTACGGCGAGGGCCTTGCAGGAGGCAGCCTCCTGGGTCGGCCTAGAGCGGGTGACGGTGGACGAAGTCAGACCGTCTTCGGCAGCGGCCTCGCTACGGTCGCTGCTGCCCGACTAGCCTGGACAAATGCCCGTCGCCCTCGTGACCGACTCGACCGCGTATCTCTCGGCCGAGCTGCTCCGCAACACCGGCATCACTGTGGTGCCGGTACAGGTCATCGTGGGTGGTCGCGCCTACGACGAGACGGCCGATGAGGCCGGCGTGCGCCGGGTCGCCGACGCGTTGCGGGCCTGGCAGCCGGTGACGACCTCGCGGCCAGCCCCGGAGCGGTTCCGTCAGGCGTTCGCTGCTGCGGCCGCGAGTGGAGCCGATGCCGTCGTGTGCGCGACGTTGTCCTCCCGGATGTCGGGAACCTTCGAGTCCGCCGAACTCGCGGCCAAGGAGGTCGACATCCCCGTCCATCTCGTGGACAGTCGGACGGTCGGCATGGGGCTCGGCTTCGCCGTGCTCGCGGGCGCGGAGTTGGCGGCCGCCGGTGCCTCCGCCGACGATGTCGCTGACCTCGTCGAGCGCAAGGCTCGCGAGTCCACGTCGCTGTTCTATGTCGACACCCTGGAATACCTTCGGCGCGGCGGTCGAGTCAGCGCTGCGCGGGCGGCAGTGGGCCAGGCCCTTCAGGTCAAGCCGATCCTGCAGATTATCGACGGCGAGGTCGTGCCGCTCGAACGTGTGCGTACCTCGACGAAGGCGATCGCGCGCCTGACGGAGCTAGCCCTCGCGGCCACCCTGGGTCGCTCGGTGGAGATCGCCGTACAGCACCTTGATGGCGCGGAGCGCGCTCGCAGCCTCGCCGAGACACTCATCGACTACCTCCCCGACACGCGTGTCGTCGAATCCCCGCTCGGGGCCGTGGTGGGCGCCCACACCGGGCCGGGCATTGTGGCGGTCGTGGTGTCGCCGCTGCTCGGTCGGCAAAGCCCGTAGCCCTCCCGGGCCGATCCCCTTTCCCCAGGGTCGCCACCCCTGCTTCATCCCCAACCTGGTTCACCACGGCGGTGCGCGGGGGTGGCCGAACCTAGCGTGCCCCGGTGACATGGAGTCCTCGAGCCCTTCGCGCGTTGGCCGTCGGATTGGCCGCGCTGCTCGTCGTCGTGGGCTACTGGTGGTGGGCCGGTCGGGCGCGCTCCGTCACGCCCGTGCCGACCGACACAGCGGCCGGGGTCGATGACACAGGGATCGTTGCCGAGGTGGTCGTTCATGTCGCGGGCAAGGTACGCCGACCCGGGGTGGTGCACCTGCCTGCCGGTGCTCGAGTCATTGACGCTCTGGGGGCTGCGGGAGGTGTCCGCGACGGTGCCCCCGTGGGGGACCTCAATCTCGCGCGGGTCCTCACGGACGGTGAGCAGATCGTGGTGGGACGCACACGGCGTAGCGGGAGCTCCGGAGGTGGACCGACGACATCAACGAATGAATCGAGCACCACGATCGACATCAATGCTGCTTCGGCAACCGAACTCGAGGCCTTGCCGGGCATCGGGCCGGTCCTCGCGGGACGGATCGTGCAGTGGCGCACCGACAACGGACCGTTCACCTCGATCGAGATCCTCGGCGAGGTCTCGGGAATTGGCGACTCCCTGCTTGAGCAGTTGCGTCCCCTCGTCCGCGTATGACGTGGACGGTAGGCGACTCCCTCGCGCGCCACAGCGAGTCGCATCACGGCGGAGCCGCCCTCTCGTGGCGACTTATCCCGGGCGCCCTCCTCGCGTGGGTGTCGGTGTGGGTGATCCTGCTGAACGCCGATCACCTGAGCCCGACCACCGTTGGCGTCGCGTCCGGGGTCGCACTGATCGTCGCCGTTCTGCTCTGGCTCCTCGCCCGCCGCAGGGTGCGGGTGTACGACTTCACTGCTGCCCTCCTGATCGTGGCCGCGGCGCTGGCGGCGACAACGGCCTACCTCGCCGATCTCACGACCGGGCCTGTCCACGACTATCTCGGTCGACGTGTCACGGCCGAGGTGTCGGTGGTGGGAGATCTGCGATGGCGCGACGGTGGCACACCCTGGCAACCCGAGCCGGTACTCGATGTGCGAGCCCATCTCACGCGCCTCGAGGTTAACGGTGAGGTGTGGGATGTCGGCGCCCCGATCCTCCTGCGTCTCCCGCCCGACGCGACCCCGCGGGTGGGGGCGCTCCTGCGAGTCGTCGGGACGCTCCGTGACGGTGAGGTGCTGCGCGGATACGCCGCGATCGTTGCACCCACGACGGTGACCGAGATTGAACCCCCCGGCATTCTGGGGACCATTGCCGGAGGCGTGCGTCAATCACTTACGGCGGCGCTCGAGGGTGGCGAACCACGTGCTTCGGCTCTCGTCGCCGGCTTGGCCGTCGGGGATGAAACGCGACAGCCACCCGAACTCGCCGACCAGATGCGGGTCTCCGGGCTGTCACATCTGACTGCCGTCTCCGGGGGAAACACCGCGTTGGTCGTGGGCGCCGTGATTGCCGTAGCCACGCTCGCGGGAGCGGGAGTCGTGGCTCGGATCGTCAGTGCCGTCATCGCACTCGGGCTTTTTGTCGTTGTTGTGGGACCTCAACCGAGTGTCTTGCGGGCCGCGGTGATGGGGTTCGTTGCGCTTCTGGCTCTGCTGGCCGGGGGGCGACGAGACGCCCTTGCGGGGCTGGCCTTCGCTGTCGTTGTCCTGCTCGTCCTGTCACCCGGACTGGCCGCATCCTGGGGATTCGCGCTGTCGGTGTGGGCCACAGCCGGGCTCGTCCTCCTCGCCGGTCCGCTCGCCGAGCGATTGCCCTGGCGGTCGACCCGGGCCCGGGCCGTCGTGGGAGCGTTGGCACTTACGTCGGCGGCGCAGATCACCACCGCTCCGCTTATCGCATCCTTCGGCAATGGGCTGAGCCTCGTCGCGATACCGGCCAACCTGTTGGCGGCCCCGGCGGTCGCCCCGGTCACGATCCTGGGCCTTGCCGCGTCGCTGGTCGGCCTGATCTGGCCCGCCGGTGCTCACGTGATTGCGATGCTGGCTGAACCGGCCGCCGCATGGATCGCCTGGGTCGCGCAGGTGAGTGCGCAGCTGCCGCTTGCCACGATGCCGTGGCCCGGTGGGTGGGTGGGGGCTCTCCTCGCGTTCGGGCTTTCGGCGGGAATCGCGTACGGGATTCGCCGACGTCGGGGCCGCCATGAACGACGTCTTCAGGGGCGCATCGCCGCCATCGTGGCCCTGGGCGCCACCGCTGTCCTTATCTTCGGACTTCGGCTTCCCGAGCGCGCCGGTTGGCCGCCACCGGACTGGATCATGGTGGCCTGCGATGTCGGCCAAGGCGATGCGGTGGTGCTTCGCGGGGAGTCGGGAACGGTTCTGGTCGATGCCGGCCCGGATCCAGACCTCGTCGACCAGTGTCTGGACGACCTGTCAGTGGATCATCTGGACCTGCTGATCCTCACGCACCCGCATCGAGATCACATCGGTGGTGTCCCGGGAGTGCTCGCGGGTCGCACCATCGATACTGCGGTGATCTCACCCCTGCGCGAGCCCGCCGATGGCGCACGCGACGTGGATGAGTGGCTCATGGGGATCCCCGTGGAGGTGGCCACGGTGGGTCGCACCTACGAGGTCCGCGACGTGCGACTCACCACCCTGTGGCCCCAACGGATCATTCGCGGCCCCGAGTCAGCCCCCAACAATGCCAGCGTGGTCATGCTCGCCGAAGTGAGGGGAGTGCGCATCCTCCTCTTCGGTGATGTCGAGACTGCTGCGCAGGTCGCGCTGCGAACGTCGTTCCAGGTGCGTGGGGTCGACGTCGTCAAAGTCCCGCACCACGGCTCCCGCCTACAGGATCCGGCAATGGCCGCCTGGACGGGGGCGCGACTCGCGATCATCTCCGTGGGTGCCGACAACGGATACGGCCACCCGGCACCGGAGACCCTGCAGCAGTGGGCGGCGACAGGCGCGCTGGTGGCACGCACTGACGAGGCGGGAGACGCGGCCGTCGTGGTCAGCCCGAGGCTCGGGCTGACCACCCGTCGACGCTAGGTCCTAGCCCTGGGGGCGGAGGCTGGAGTGATGCGTGGCGATGAGCCAACGTCCTCGGTTGTTCTTCTCCCACACAAAGGTGAAGCGCGCTGGGGCCTTCACAGCCTTGCCGTTGGCATCCGTGTAGTGGAATGTGTATAGACCCGAAGCCCACCGGGTGCCATGTGCGCCACCGCTCGCGAACGACTGCGTGGTCACGCGTAGGTTCTCGTAGCAGTTGAGCGAGTCGAAATACCCCTCGATGTTGTCGCGCCCGACGACCTCGTCGGTGAAGGTGGCAAGAAGGACGCCGCGGCCCCGATACAGCGCCGCTTGGTTGGCGCCATCGCAGGTGCCCGCCGAGGCTGCCAGTGTTGAGGTCCAGGTGTTGTACAAGGAGCGTGACGAAATTGCGGCGTTGGCCGGGCTGGTGGCAAAGCCAAGCCCAGCGAGAGCGATAAGGGATGCGGTCAGCAGTCTGAGTGTGCGCATGAAGGGGGACCTTCCATCGGAGTCGTTTCACTCGCACGCTAGGGATCGTGCAGTGTCCGATATCGGCTTTTGCGTAAACGACTACTCTGGATCGACGCGTGATGCGGTCCGCACGACGTACTCCTCAAGTTCATGGAGTTTTTGGTCGCTATCGAGGGCTTCACCGCGGCGCAGTCCACCCTTCATGGCCACGTCGAGATCACTCAGCGTGACGGCCGCCCGCGCAAGGCGATCGGGTCGCCATCGCTTCGCCCTCGCCCGAATATTGCGCAGCATCCAGTCCTGACTGATCCCGGTCTCGGCTTTGACGTCGGCGTCGCTCATCGTGGACGGCAGTGATTGAACCTTGGCGATATTGCGCAAACCAGACGCGACGGCGGCCGTCACGGCCGGACCGACTCCGCCGCGGCCGATGGACTGGGCGGACCAGCGCAGATCCCGCAGTGCGTCGACGGGCCGGCGCTCCCAGACGGCATCGGATATGCGGTAGCCCTGCATGTCGGCGACCCCGGCGAAATACAGGTGGACGTGTTCTTCGGTAATGGGTCCGCTTTCGACATCCGAGCACAGTTGGGCGATCGCCCCGACAAGCAGGGGCAGGTCGTGACCAACGGCTTCTTGAAGGGCGCGCAGGGCCTCGGGTGTGGACTTGCGTCCGTGCCGCCGTACCTCACCGGCGAGGAACTCCGACGTTTCGCGGCCCTTCTTGATCGCCGGACAGGCGACGTCCTCCGCGCCGGCAGCGCGCAGCGCGGTCAGAAATTTCTTGCCTTTGACCCCACCCGGATGGAGTACAACGAGAGCCACACCCTCGGGAGGATCGGCCAGGGCCTGTTCAACCACGGCGAATATCGGGTCTTCGAACTTGTCGGCGTCGCGAAGGATGATGAGGGTCGGTTCACCGAAGAGGGTGGGGCTCAGCGCTTCCAGGAGGTCCGACTTCGCCTCGTCGTCACCGAGGGTGATCTCGCGGCGGTCCGGGTCACGGCCGAAAGTGTCCCGAGCGGCAGTTCGCGCCTGGGCAAGCGCACGGTCGACCAGGACCCGCTCGGAGCCCACGATGAGAGTGAGCGGGAGGCCGGCCATGGGGTCAGCATGCCACGCCGGCCCGTCATCTCGACCCGTCATCCCGACCCCGGAAAAGCCGTCAGGGCCCGATCCCATGGACCGAGCCCTGACGGGCAGAAAAATATTGGGTTCGAGCGACGTGCTTTAGAGCGCCGCGGCCTGCGCCGAGATAGCTGACTTGCGGTTGGCGGCCTGCTTCTTGTGAATCACGCCCTTGCTGGCGGCCTTGTCCAGCTGGCGGCACGCCTCCTGGGCGAACTCATTGGCCTTGGCGGCGTCGCCGGCTTCGGCGGCCTCACGGAATCGACGGATGTGGGTCTTGAGCGAGGACTTCACGGCCTTGTTGCGCTGCCGCGCCTTCTCATTGGTGCGGTTGCGCTTGATCTGCGACTTGATGTTCGCCACGGTCCAGCCCTTGCCTGTCGTCTCGTTGAGCCCGGTTGGGCGGCGCTGCCGCCCGTTTGGACTAGCCCGCCAGACGGCTGGGCCGAAGGGTAAGGGTACCCAATGGGGCCGGTTCACCCCAAATCCGGGTCACGTCCCCCTCTCAGCCCCACGTTTGTCACCTGAAACCGCGATTGCGTGGCCCCGACGTGGACGAATCCGCGGTTCTGGGTGACACACGTGGCCCGGGAACGCCCAGAAGGGATCGGTGGGTCTCTCGTGCGAGGATTCTCAGGTGCCCGCCCCTGCGCCTGGCCGGACCGACCCGGCCATCATCCGCAACTTCTGCATCATTGCCCATATCGACCATGGCAAGTCGACCCTGGCCGATCGCATGCTGCAGATGACCGGTGTTGTCGACGACCGGTCCATGCGGGCGCAATACCTCGACCGGATGGACATCGAGCGGGAGCGCGGCATCACGATCAAGTCGCAGGCGGTTCGCCTGCCCTACCGCGGTGACGACGGAGTGGACTACGTCCTCAACCTCATCGACACCCCGGGTCACGTGGATTTCACCTACGAAGTGTCGCGGAGTCTCGCCGCGTGCGAAGGCGCGGTCCTCCTCGTCGATGCGGCCCAGGGCATCGAGGCGCAGACGCTCGCCAACCTCTACCTCGCTCTCGAGAACGACCTGCAGATCATCCCGGTGCTCAACAAGATCGACCTGCCCGCGGCGCAACCGGAGAAGTACGCCGCAGAACTCGCGCACATCATCGGCTGCTCACCGGACGACGTCCTCAAGGTGAGCGCGAAGACCGGAGATGGTGTCCGCGAGTTGCTCGAGGAAATCGTCCGTCTCGTGCCGGCACCTATCGGCGACGCGGACGCCCCTCTGCGGGCCCTCATCTTTGACTCGGTCTATGACACCTACCGCGGCGTGGTGACCTACGTCCGTGTCATGGACGGTCACGTGAGCCCGCGCGAACGCATCACCATGATGTCGACAAAGGCCGTCCACGATCTCCTCGAGATTGGTGTCATTTCGCCAGAGCCGATGCCCAGTCAGGGACTCGGGGTGGGGGAGACCGGCTACCTCATCACCGGGGTGAAGGATGTTCGGCAGTCGCGTGTGGGTGACACGGTGACGTCGGCACAGAAGGGCGCGACGCAGGCGCTCGGCGGCTACCGCGATCCCAAGCCGATGGTCTTCTCCGGGCTGTACCCCATTGATGGGTCGGACTACCCGGACCTGCGTGACGCCCTCGACAAGCTCAAGTTGAACGATGCGGCGCTGGTCTACGAGCCGGAGACTTCGGTCGCCCTTGGTTTTGGTTTCCGCTGCGGCTTCCTCGGCCTGCTCCACCTGGAGATCGTGCGTGAGCGTCTGGAGAGAGAGTTCAACCTCGACCTCATCTCCACGGCACCGAACGTCGTCTACAACGTCGTTATGGATGACGCCCGCGAACTCGTCGTGACGAACCCATCCGAGTTCCCCACCGGCAAGGTGGCCGAGGTGCGTGAGCCGGTGGTCAAGGCGACGGTGCTGGCCCCCTCCGACTTCGTGGGCACGATCATGGAGTTGTGCCAGGGGCGGCGCGGAATTCTGCTCGGTATGGACTACCTCAGCCAGGACCGCGTAGAACTGCGGTACACCCTTCCGCTGGCCGAGATCGTCTTCGACTTCTTCGATCAACTCAAGTCGCGCACCAAGGGTTATGCGTCCCTGGACTACGAGCCCAGCGGCGAGCAGATCGCCGATCTCGTCAAGGTGGACATCCTGCTCCACGGTGACACTGTCGATGCCTTTAGCGCCATCGTGCACAAGGACAAGGCCTACGCTTACGGCGTCGCGATGACGGCCAAGTTGCGCGAACTCATCCCGCGCCAGCAGTTCGAGGTGCCCATTCAGGCGGCAATCGGGTCACGCGTCATCGCGCGCGAGACCGTGCGCGCCATCCGCAAGGACGTGCTCGCCAAGTGCTACGGCGGCGACATCAGCCGCAAGCGCAAGTTGCTGGAGAAGCAGAAGGAAGGCAAGAAGCGGATGAAGATGGTCGGCCGCGTTGAGGTGCCGCAGGAGGCCTTCATCGCCGCGTTGTCGACCTCCGACGAGCCCGCGAAGAAGTAACGCGCTACCGCGACGTCGCTAGGGCAGCGGCTCGATTCGCATCGTCACCTGGGTCGAGTCCCCCATGTAGATCGCGAGGAAGTCGACCCTGTAACCGTTGCCGACGAGGCCGTACATGCCGTTTGCCCCGAGCGGGATATTGCCGTCCACAGCAAAGCCCTTGTTCATCAGATCCTTGGCGTAAGCCTCGACCGCGGCCATCTGATCACCGGGGGCGGTGAACGACCCGGTCCAGTTGGTGTCGCCCGCTGTGGAGCCGGCCATGATGACCTCGAAGCCGGCTGGCGGGGGCACCTCGCTCGGCCAGGAGGCAGGCAGGCCGCCGGTGCCGAACTCAATCGTGCCGTCGCTGCCCTCGACCTTGACGCCGCCGTCCTCGTCGAGTTGCACCGATGCGCTTCCACTCAGCGCATCGTTCATCGCGTCCTCGGCGCGATCGGTCGCACTGCCGCCACAGGCGGTGAGCGCGGCAAGGGAGAAAAGGGCGGCCGCGGAAGCCGCCAGAGCGTGACGCATCACTTCACGAGTCGCAGGGTGAAGGGATAGCGGTACTCCTCGCCACTGTTGTTCTTCAGTCCAGCAATGATGCAGAAGACGATGTTGAGAACCCACACGGCCAGAAGGATCAGCACCCCAATGAAGACGAGACTGAGCACGACTCCCACGACGTATCCGATAGCCACCGTGATCTGGAAGTTCAGTGCCTCGGTCGACTGGGACTTCACGAAGGCATTGCGTGGGCCGAAGATCAGCATGATGACCAGCGAACCGATGAAGCCGATCACGATGCCGGACAATTGCGCAATCATCGCCCACATGCGTGCCTCAGAATCAGACAGTGGCTGCTGGGCGGGAGGATTCGGACTGGACATGGGAACCCCTTCCGTTGGTTCACTCCCTACTGTACGCCGCACCCGGCGCCAGATGTCGCGATGAGCGCGAGACAATTCGACCATGTCAACAGGCGTAGAGCGCGATGCCTGGGGCTTCTATCTGCACGTTCCGTTTTGTGCCACCCGGTGTGGCTACTGCGACTTCAACACCTACACGGCCGCGGAGCTAGGTCCGGGGGCGGATCGGGCGACCTACGCCGACACGCTCATCGCGGAGATCACGCTCGCTCGTGAGTCCCTGCCCCAGGCGCCGCCGATCGACACTGTCTTCTTCGGCGGTGGCACTCCGACGCTCATTGGGGCGGACGACCTGGTGCGCGTGCTCGCTTCTCTTCGGGCGACCTTTGGGCTCTCTCCCGATGCTGAGGTGACCACCGAGGCCAATCCGGACTCGGTGAACGCGTCCGCGCTCGAGACACTGCGGGAGGGCGGCTTCACTCGGATGTCGTTCGGCGTTCAGAGCCTGGTTCCGCACGTGCTGGCGGTCCTGGAGCGGACCCACACCCCGGGCAGATCCTTGGCGGCCATCGCCGAAGCCCGGGCCGCGGGGTTTGAGCACGTCAGCGCCGACCTCATCTATGCCACACCGGGGGAGACCGACGAGGACCTGCGGATCTCCGTGGCCCAGGTGTTGGACGCCGGTGTGGATCACATCTCGGC
>Ga0208004_1000089_pt1 | contig 31965 bp, 30 predicted proteins | sample DEB08_DNA_6_FD_184522 | JGI IMG/M metagenome (GOLD analysis project Ga0208004, IMG submission 184522) | Aqueous microbial communities from the Delaware River and Bay under freshwater to marine salinity gradient to study organic matter... | ecosystem: Environmental > Aquatic > Marine > Coastal ...
ATTTAATTTTTCTCAGTTCTTCAGTTTAGTGAAGTACTTAATCTAGTAGCTGGGGTACCAGGACTCGAACCTAGACAAGCTGAACCAGAATCAGCTGGGCTGCCAATTACCCCATACCCCAAATTGTCCCGCTCGCGCGAGCAGTAAAGGATACCCCGAGAAAAGCGCCTGAGTTAACTAACTATTTGAGGGCGCTCTGAAGGCGCGAAAGGCTTCGCTCTCTACCCAATAACTCCATCGACTCAAAGAGTGGTGGTGAGATATGGCTTCCAGTAACGGCAATACGTACTGGGCCAAATGCATTACGTGGCTTCAAACCCAATCCCTCTATTAAAGCTCCACGCAAAACTTCCTCAATTTCGCCATGGCTCCAATTTTTCACAGATTGCAGCGCATTAAACGCAGTCGAGACCACTTTTTGAGAATCTGATTCGCCTATCTTTGCTTTGCTTTCCTCATCAAATTTAACTTGATCACCAAATAGGAATGAGAGCATCGGAACAACTTCCTTTAATCTCACAATCCGCTCTTGAATAATTGGAAGCGCATTTCGCACCAAAGATACTTCATCAGCGGTTCCCTTGATCACGCCAGCGTCGATTAAAAATGGCAGAGCTCTCTTCAGAAAATCATCGAGATTTAGCGCTCTGATTTTGTCACCGTTTATTGCCTCTAATTTCTTCATATCAAATCGAGCTGGCGAACTATTGACCCGCTCAATTGTGAATAAATCAACCAACTCAGCCATTGTTATGTTCTCGCGATCATCACCAGGAGACCATCCAAGTAAGGCTAGATAGTTGCAGATTGCTTCTGGAAGAAAACCTTCCTCGCGATACCAAGCTATCGAAACCTCACCATTTCGCTTTGAAAGTTTTGCATTATCGCTACCCATAACAAACGGGAGATGTGCAAATTCAGGGAACTCAGAAGGTGAGACCCCCATCGCTTGATAAACCCTTATCTGTCGCGGAGTTGAGGAGAGCAGATCTTCACCACGCAAAATGTGAGTAACTTTCATCAGTACGTCATCCACCGCCACAGCCAAGGTATAAAGCGGAGAACCATCAGCTCGCATCAAGACAAAATCTGGTACATATTTATGTTCAAAGACAACCTCGCCGCGTATCAAATCGGTGAAGCGAGTCTCGCCCTCAGGCATTCGCATTCTGATTACAGGCCTGCGACCTTCTGAGGCGTATTTGGTAATCTCTTCGGCGGTCAGTGACCGACACTTTCCGTCATAACCAGGAGCTTGATTAGCCAGACGCTGGGCCTCGCGACGCGACTCTAATTCTTCAGTTGAGCAATAACAGTTATAGGCATCGCCATTTCTTAAGAATGTTTCAGCCCATTCGGTGTAGATATCAAGTCGCTTAGATTGAAGATAGGGGCCGTAGGGGCCTTCGACTTCGGGACCTTCGTCCCAATTAAGTCCAAGCCAGCGCAAAGTATCTATGGCGCGCGCTATGTATTCATCAGTTACGCGTTCGCGATCTGTATCTTCGATACGAAAGATCAGTTTTCCGCCGGTATGGCGAGCATAAGCCCAGTCAAATAATGCGGTTCGGATATTTCCAACGTGAAGGTCACCAGTTGGAGAGGGCGCGAATCTAGTTCGAACTTCTCTTGTTGAATTAACCACGTTCCGATACTCGATTCGTCAATTGACCTAAGCCTTCAATAGAAATCTTAACTTCTTTCCCTGGAATCACAGGTCCAATGCCTGCTGGAGTTCCAGTCAGAATCACATCGCCGGGCAAAAGAGTCATAGCACTAGTGATGAAGTGAATTATGGTTGGGATATCGAAGACCATTTCATTGAGCTTCGCATCCTGCTTAATCTCGCCATCAACCTCAGCCGTAATCCGCTGAGCCGAGGGGACAAATTCGGTATCAATCCATGGGCCAAGTGGACAGAAAGTATCGAAGCTCTTTCCGCGGGTCCACTGACCATCACCTTGTTGTATATCGCGCGCTGTAACATCATTTGCAACGGTATAACCAAAGATCACATCGCTATATCGCTCCTTGGGAACATCTTTACAAATGCGCGAAATAACAATTGCTAACTCTGCCTCATGGTCTACCCGCTGGCTCTGCGAAGGCCAGTTGATAATGTCATTCGGGCCAATGACTGAGGTATTTGGTTTGATAAAGATGATTGGTTCTTTGGGGACGGTTCCGCCCATCTCGGCTGCATGATCTGCATAGTTCTTTCCGACACAGACAACTTTGCTTCTAGGTATTACCGGGGCCAAAACTCGAACTTTCTCAAGTGGCACCCTTTCATCTCGGAGTTGGACTCCTGAATAAAGTGGATCTCCACTCGCGACTCGAATTGTGTGTTCATCTTCAAGAATTCCAAATAAAGGATCACTTCCGAGATTGGAACCGGCAGGAGGGGTGAAGCGAAGGATGCGCACGAGGAAACCTTACGGCTTAATTTCTGTGCTGCCGCGTTCCACCAAGACTGTTCCAATTCGATGTCTTCTACCGATGGGGCGCTCCGCTGTAATCTTCCAGCCTTGTAATTCAATCTCACTTCCAGGAATAGGTACGCGGCCAAGGCTTTTTGCCATATAACCACCAACTGTATCTACATCTTCAAAATCTTCTTGTGAAATTTCTACATCAAGGTGATCAGCAAGATCCTCAATGTGTAGCCGGGCCGATACGCGTGCCTTGGTCCCCTCTTCCAGCCATTCAATCTCCTCGACTTCATCGTCGTACTCGTCTGCGATCTCTCCGACAATTTCTTCAATTAAATCTTCAATAGTTATAAGGCCCGCAGTGCCACCGTATTCGTCCACGACAATCGCAAGGTGTATCTGATCTCGCTGCATCTCTTTTAGCAATTCTGCAGCAGTCTTTGTCTCTGGGATGAATGTTGCGGGGCGAATGTGATCTGAGACCAATTCGGTCTGCTCTGATTCACGATATTCATGAGTACGTCTAGCGAGATCTTTTACATATGCGATGCCGATAATGGTGTCGAGATTCTCGCCAATTACTGGAATTCTGGTAAATCCTGATCTCAGAGCTAACGAGAGCCCTTGGCGGAGATTCTTACTTCCCTCAATCCAAACCATCTCGGTCCGTGGGACCATAAGTTCGCGAACCAAAGTATCGCCTAGTTCAAATACGGAGTGAATCATCTCGTGCTCAGATTCTTCAACGAGGCCGCGTTCGTGTGCTTGATCAACTAGATCACGTAATTCAGCCTCATTTGCAAAGGGGCCGGTCTTGAAACCTTTTCCAGGTGTAATTGCATTACCGATAGCAATCAACAGCGTTGTTATTGGCCCCAGTATTTTCGAAAGAATCACCGCAGTAATGCTCGCTGGAACAATCCAGCCTCCTGCATGTTGCTTGCCCAGAGTCCTTGGTCCTACTCCCACAACTACAAATGAAAGAACTAGCATCACGCCCACCGCAACACTCATCGCTAGCGCAAGCGAATTAAATTGATCTATCAGTGCTTCAGCAACAATTACGGTGGCAGAAAGCTCTGCGGCTTTTCTAACAAAGAGAATGACATTCAAGTATCGAGCGGGCTCTGAAAGAACGCGCTGTACCCAAGCAGCACGCTTGGAAGACTTGCTCTGTAACTCTTCTACATAGACTCGCGAGATTGAGTTTATGGAGCTCTCGCTGCCGGCTAAGAAACCCGCAAAGAGAAGTAGCGCTGCAACCACCGAGATTACGAGAATACTCACGCTTGAATCCGCCAACCTTTCAGATATTCATCTTGTATGGAAAACATTATGCGTTGCTCTTCGCTCTCTCTGTGGTCATATCCGAGAAGATGGAGAACCCCGTGGACTGTAAGTAGCTCCAATTCTTCTTGTAGAGAATGACCAGCTTGCCTTGCCTGCGTTTCAGCATAACTAGGACAGAGAACGATATCGCCTATAACTCCTGGCCCTTGGGCAGCTGAATTTGGCTTCATTTCATCCATCGGAAAGGAAAGTACATCAGTAGCATCATTTTCATCCATCCATTGGGCGTTCAAAGATCTCATCTCAGTTTCATCAACGAGAGAGATGCTCAATTCAGAGTCAGGGTGTATGCCGAGTCGATTTAGTGAATAAAGAGCGACATCCTTTATTCGACCCTCATCGCATGGAATTGTGGCTAAGTTTGTTAATTCGATATTCATATCATTAGTTTCATTTAGTCAGCAGCCAAAGGCTGAAGTTAGCGATCACTCCTTAGCGAACGCGGTTTATTGGCACGTCGAGCGGAGCGATTGATACCAAGCTGCGAATCAAATCTTCCGTAAGCATCAACAATCTCACTGACCAGGCGGTGGCGAACTACATCCTCAGATGTCAGATCCATAAAGGAAATATCTGTAATGCCCTCGAGAATGGAGCGGACGATTTGTAAACCAGACTCTTGATGGTTTGGAAGATCAATCTGGGTGATGTCTCCGGTTACAACCATCTTTGATCCAAAACCAAGCCGGGTTAAAAACATCTTCATCTGCTCTGGAGATGTGTTCTGCGCTTCATCAAGAATTATGTATGAGTCATTTAATGTTCTGCCGCGCATGTAGGCAAGCGGTGCCACCTCGATGGTCCCAGAAGACATCAATCTTGGTATTGCATCCGGATCTAGCATGTCATGCAATGCGTCAAAGAGGGGTCGAAGATATGGATCAATCTTCTCGTGCAGCGTTCCAGGCAGGAAACCCAATCTTTCGCCTGCTTCTACAGCAGGACGGGTGAGAATTATTCGATTAACTTGTTTTGATTGAAGTGCCTGGACAGCTTTAGCCATCGCAAGATAGGTCTTACCAGTTCCAGCCGGGCCAATTCCGAAGGTAATAGTGTTCTTATCGATTGCATCTACATAACGCTTCTGATTCACCGTCTTCGGGCGGATAGTTTTTCCTCTATTGCTGAGGATATTCAACGTCAACACTTCGGCCGGAGTTTCATTTCCATCTCCGAGAATCATGGCAATCGAACGGCGCACAGCATCATCGCTCAATGGTTGTCCCGCTCTAATTACCGATAAGAAATTTGACATTAGCTTTTGAACGCTCTGAATCGAACCATTTTCACCACGAAGAATCACTTCGTTGCCACGAACCGTGATTGCTACTTCCGGGAACGCCTTCTCGACCGCTCTGATATACGAATCATTGGGCCCGGTAATGGAAACGCTCGGAATATCCGAAGGGAGCGTGAGAACAAATCTTTCCATTGGACTCATTCTAACCAGGTGGCCATCCCAGCGCTCTGCCACCCAAAAGATGGAGATGAGCGTGGAAAACGGATTGTCCCGCCTCGGCTCCAGTGTTAAAGACGGTTCGGTATCCCGTTAAATCCAAGTTGTTTGCCAGTTCTTTGGCAATTCTAAATAACTCTGCGAGAGTTTTAGGATCAGTTTCAGCAAGCTCGGCAGCATTCTCTACATGCAATTTTGGAACTACCAAAATGTGAGTTGGGGCTTGTGGATTGATATCAGCAAAGGCAATTGCATCCTTTGTATTTGCCAATAGATTTGCCGGTATCTCTCCCGCAACAATTTTGCAAAATAAGCAGCTCATAATTATTTCTACCAGATTCCAAATCCTGCTTGAACCGCTGATAAGGCAGCGACACCAGCATGTGCGGAGCGAAAGACCGGTTTACCTAGAACAACAGAGTTCGCACCAGCTTGAACAAAGCCAGCGGCCTCATCTTCGGAGATTCCACCTTCAGGTCCTATTATCAATAAGACTTCTTTTGGGGCCTTGCCTCGAGCTAACTCAGAGAATTTATTTTCGCCTGACTCATGCAACATTAAGGCAAACTCACTATCTTCTATTCGCTGCTTGACTTGCGAAGTTGTTTGAATATCGAGTACCTCGGGAATCCAGTTTCTTCGAGATTGTTTTGTTGCCTCTCTCGCCCAAGAGCGCCACTTTGCTAACGAATCTTTATCTTCTTTCCACTGGCCAATTGATCGAGAAGCGCTCCAAGGAATGATGATGTCCGCTCCCCCTTCAGTTAACAACTCGATGGTCTCCCTGGCGCGATCGCCTTTTGTTAGCGCTTGAATCACAGTGAGAATGGTCTTGGCTCTTGGTTCATCACTAACATCAATGATGCGACAACCTATATTGCGTTTATTGATATCCAAAACCTCGACCTCGGCTCGCCGCCCTAATCCATTTGTGACCGAAACTCTCTCGCCAACCTTTATTCGAGCAACCGAGCCTGCGTGATGCGCTTCTTCTCCTTCAATGACCAAGTCTCCGCGATCCGGGATGTTTTCAACTATGAATAATGGGAGCATTTAGCCTCGAAATGCCTCTTTGAATTTTGCAAATAAACCTGAATCGCTATTTCTACGAACCTGTCCGCCACTTAGTTTCTCGCCTCTTAGTTCGGCAAATGACTTTAGAAGTTCGGATTCTGCCTTTGAGAGCTTGGTTGGTACCTCTACATTTATATGGACAAACAAGTCCCCACGAGTTCCACTTCTAAGTCGGGTCATTCCTCGTCCTTTTATGGGAATCATCTCGCCACTTTGTGTTCCCGGTTTTACTTCAACTTCAATCTCACCATCAAGTGTTTCAACTTGCATTCTTGCTCCTAGTGCAGCGCCAGTCATTGGAACGTTAAGTTGAAGGTGGAGATCTTCGCCATCGCGAACTAAGAAATCGTGCTCGGCAACGATTATTTCAACGTAAAGGTCCCCAGCAGGACCTCCACCAGGGCCAACTTCGCCTTGTCCACCAAGTTGTATTCGATTTCCAGTTTCAACCCCCGCGGGTATCTTCACATCAATATTTCGTTTCGCCCGGACTCGGCCATCCCCAGCACACTCACGACAGGGATTTGGGATTACTGAGCCAAATCCTTGACATGTTCCGCATGGTCTTGAAGTCATTACCTGTCCAATAAAGGAGCGAGTGACTTGTTGAACCTCGCCTCTACCTTTGCAGATGTCACAAGTTCGCGGTGAGCTGCCAGCTTCGCAACCATCGCCACCACACTTCTCACAAATAACCGCTGTTTCTACGCCGATATTTTTTGAGACTCCAAAGCATGCTTGCGAAAGATCAATCTCAACTCTGATTAGCGCATCTTGGCCCTGTCGCATCCGCGGTCGTGGTCCACGAGGTGCTCCACCGCCACCAAAGAATGCATCCATGATGTCGCTAAATCCACCAAACCCACCTCCGAAATTAGAGAAACCGTCACCGCCGCGGTCGTACGAGCTGCGCTTCTCGGGATCACTCAAAACCTCGTAAGCGGCTGTAACTTCTTTAAAGCGATCTTGCACCTTTGGGTCAGGATTCACATCTGGGTGCATTTCGCGGGCAAGTTTTCGATAGGCGCGTTTAATTTCATCAGCCGATGCCCCGCGATCGACTCCCAACGTCTGATAGTGATCTGCCATTACTTGCCCTCGGTTAAGAAACGGCCGACATAACGAGCGACCGCTTGAACTGCAGACATAGATGCCGAGTAATCCATTCGGGTTGGACCAATAACGCCAAGTGCTCCAAGAGAATTTCCATCATCCCCATAGCCAATGCTCACCAAGCTTGTCCCCTTGAGGCTCTTTTCAGATTGTTCGTTTCCAATCCTAATTCGCATCGAATCGCTTGAATCACTTAACAATCTAAGTAGTACAACTTGTTCCTCTAACGCCTCCAAAACTGCATGAATATCTGATGTAGCAGGATCACCGGAGCGCGCTAAATTCGCCGTTCCCGCTATAACAACACGTTCTTCGCCACGCTCCAAAGACATTTCAATCAAATTGGAAATAATCAAGGCAACAGAGGTGCGCTCATTACGTGGAAATGCTTCAAGGAGGGCCTCGAGAGTGGTTGAGACATCAGCCATATTGCGCCCTACAACCGCTGAATTCAAGCGAGTCTTTAAATCACCTAACATCTGGTCGGTAATTGGATGCGGTAATTCTAAAATTCGTTGTTCGACTCTTCCAGTATTTGTTATAAGTACCAACATGATGCGACTCTGGTTTAGCGCGACAAGCTCGATATGGCGAACCTTTGACTTGGTAAGCGATGGATATTGCACGACTGCAACCTGTTTGGTGACTTGAGCTAGCAAGCGCACGGTCCTCATAACCACATCATCTAAATCATGCGCACCCTCTAAAAATGTCTCGATTGCACGTCGCTCTGCTGTAGAGAGCGGCTTAACTTTTGCTAGTTTGTCCACGAAAATTCGATAACCCTTATCGGTTGGAACTCTCCCGGCGCTCGTATGTGGCTGAGTGATTAAGCCGGCGCTTTCTAAAATCGACATCTCATTACGGATGGTTGCTGGAGAAATCCCTAGACCGTGACGCTCTGCAATAGCGCGAGAACCAACAGGCTCCTCAGTTGCCACATATTCATCGACAATGGCGCGCAAGATTTCTAATTGACGAGCCTCGATACTCGATTCTTTCTTTATAGCCATTTTCACAAGACCATCTAGAGAGTTGCGATTCCAAAAGTTGTGAGAATCAATAGCAGCATGGCCGGGAAAGCAGTCTTGGCCTTGTTCGCCCTGAAATGGAAGAAGATCGCACCAGCCATAATCACCCATAGGAAAATGAATCCGTAGATCTTCAAATCATCATTCCTGAGCGCAAAACCAATTACCAAGCTAAGCGCCGCTAAGGTTTCTAGCATCCCAACTAAGCGAGCAAAGCCATCAGGGAAGTTGATATCTCTTGTTCCCGATAGCCCAGCGGAGCTGCCGCTCGCCTTCGAAAGGCCAGCGATAAGGAAGATCACCGCTAGCAAAAGGGTGATTACGGTATGGGCTGTCTGCATAGGGAGTGAAGTTACTACATCAGCATTTCGCGCACGATTCGATCGGCTATCAATCGGCCAGTACGAGAGAGGATTAGATTTCCGGCCTCCCAGCTATCACCCTCTAAATGGCCAGATTCACGGAACTTTTCCACTTTATTTAATTCTTCTTTACTCAAGCGATTCAACGGTATTCCCTCTCTCATTCTTATTTGGAGCATGACAAACTCATCTCTCAAATTTGACTCTGTCAATTGTTCGCTGCTCGCCTCTGGAGAGTCACCGTTCTGTAGCGCGCTCTGATAAGTATTTGGATGCTTAACATTCCACCATCGCTTTCCATTCAGATAAGAGTGAGCGCCCGGACCTATCCCCCACCAATATGAACCATTCCAATAAGAAATATTGTGGCGGCAAGCTCCGCCTTCTTTCGACCAATTACTCAACTCATACCAATTAAAGCCTCGTTCTTCAGCTGCATCATCAAAGAGCAGATACTTTTCGGCAGTTTCATCATCAGGTGGCATAACCAGCTCGCCCCGCTTAATTCGGGCGGCCAATTTAGTTCCTGTCTCAACAATTAATGCATAGGCGCTTACATGCTCAATCGGAAGTTCCAGGGCGGCTTGGTAGGTTTTCTGCCAGTCAGAAATCGATTCGCCTGGAACTCCGTAAATCAAATCAACGCTTAAACGGTTGATCCCTGCTGCACGCACCAGCTCGCATGCCTTAATTACATTATCGGGATCGTGGGTACGATCAAGCGCAGAGAGAACATGCGGAACTGCTGATTGCATTCCGATAGAGATACGGTTTATGCCTGCTACGACCAGTTGATCCAAATATGCTCTTGAGAGCGTATCTGGATTTGCTTCTAGGGTTACTTCAACGTCTTTTTCTAGTTCAAAGACTTCAGTAATTTTCTTCATGATTCGCCCAATCTCAGCGGCGGGCATAAGCGATGGCGTTCCACCACCAAAGAAGATGGTTGGAACGATTCCGCCCCCAGTGCGCTCAGCTGCGAGTTCGAGTTCCTTTAGAACAGAATCGATGTACGGGGTCGTAATTAAAGCTAGGTTATGCGAATTAAGTTCCTGTGGAGTGTAAGTATTGAAGTCACAGTAACCACATCTTTTGGAGCAGTACGGAATATGGATATAGAGCGAGAGCGCAGTTCTTGCGCTACTTCTTGGTCTTTCCACTTTCGCCGTCCGTGTTAGTGGAGAGGGCAGCGATGAATGCTTCTTGAGGAACCTCTACACGTCCCACCATTTTCATACGCTTTTTGCCCTCTTTTTGTTTCTCCAAAAGCTTCCGCTTACGAGTGATGTCGCCGCCGTAGCACTTTGCTAGGACATCTTTCCGGATAGCTCGGATATTCTCACGAGCGATTATCTTGGCGCCGATTGCTGCCTGAATTGGAACTTCGAATTGCTGCCTTGGAATTAATTCGCGCAATTTTGTAGTCATCATGACGCCGTATGGGTAAGCCTTTTCGCGGTGCACAATCGAGCTAAACGCATCAACGGTGTCCCCTTGAAGCAAGATATCAACTTTTACTAAGTCACCTTCGGCTTCGCCTATGGGTTCGTAATCAAGTGATGCATAACCCTTAGTTCGAGATTTAAGTTGATCAAAGAAATCAAAGACGATCTCCGCTAGTGGCAATGTATATCTGATTTCCACTCGATCCTCAGAAAGGTAATCCATTCCGCCTAAAGTTCCTCGGCGAGATTGGCAGAGCTCCATAATGGTGCCGATGTAATCCGAGGGCGAGAGAATTGTGGCCTTTACAATCGGCTCGAGGACCTTTGCAACCTTGCCATTTGGATACTCACTTGGATTTGTTACGATTTTTTCGCTTCCATCCTCAAGAAAGACTCGATAAACAACATTCGGAGCGGTGGAGATTAAAGAGAGATTGAACTCTCGCTCTAGACGTTCGCGAACAATCTCCATATGAAGCAAGCCAAGAAACCCGCATCTAAATCCAAAGCCAAGGGCAACAGATGTTTCCGGCTCATATGCGAGCGCTGCATCATTTAGCTGCAATTTGTCTAAAGCATCGCGCAGAATTGGATAATCATCGCCATCGATCGGATATAGCCCAGAAAAGACCATCGGCTTTGGATCCTTGTAACCAGAGAGCGCCTCTTTCGCTGGGTTGTGATACGAAGTTACGGTGTCGCCAACTCTAGATAGGCGCACATCTTTTACCCCAGTAATCAGATATCCAACTTCGCCAACTCCAATTCCAGCGCTAGATACGGGCTCAGGTGAGATAACGCCAATATCAAGTAGTTCATGGCGAACGCCCGTTGAAACCATTTGAATCTGCTCGCGCGGTGAGAGTTTTCCATCAAATACTCGCACATAAGTGACAACGCCTCTATATGTGTCATAGACAGAGTCAAATATCAGCGCTCTTGCCGGGGCATCAGCCGAGCCTTTTGGTGCGGGTATTTGGGCAACAATCTGGTCAAGAAGCTCTTCTACTCCTGCGCCCGTCTTACCTGAAACTCTTAGGCAATCTTCTGGTTTACAGCCGACTAATTTTGATAACTCTTCAGCAAATTTATCTGGCTGAGCTGCCGGTAAATCAATTTTGTTGAGGACCGGGATAATTGTCAGGTCGTTTTCCATCGCTAGATATAGATTCGCAAGAGTCTGTGCCTCAATACCCTGCGCGCAATCAACTAAGAGAATCGCGCCTTCGCATGCTGCCAGCGAACGCGAGACTTCATAGGTAAAGTCGACATGGCCAGGAGTATCAATCATGTTAAGGATGTACTCCTTGCCATCAATCCCAGAGCGCCAAGGAAGCCGAACAGCTTGACTTTTAATTGTGATACCTCGTTCGCGTTCGATATCCATGCGATCTAAATATTGCTCTCGCATATTTCGAGCTTCAACGACGCCAGTGATTCCGAGCATACGATCCGCCAGGGTAGATTTTCCGTGATCTATATGAGCAATGATGCAGAAATTACGGATCTGCGCCGGATCAGTCTTTGAGGGTTGTGGCGCCTTATTTAATGAAATAGCGGGCATCGCTCGTCCGCCTAATTCTTATTGATGAAGGTTTTAGCGAACGCCGGCTTTATGGGCTGCTTTTGCCATAGCCGACTTCTTGTTCGCAGCTTGGTTGGCATGGATAACGCCCTTTGATACGGCTACATCTAATTCGCGCGAGGCGGTCTTCAATTCAGTAGCAATCGCGGTGCTGTCACCAGCAGATACGGCATCACGGAAACGGCGAATCGCAGTCTTGAAAGAGGAACGAACCGACTTATTGCGAAGTCTTGCCTTCTCATTGGTCTTGATCCGCTTGATCTGAGACTTGATATTTGCCACGAAACTGCCTTCCCTTACTTTCTCATTTGCCCGCTTTTACGAGCGCCGAAGGGTATCAGCAGCCCCGCGTGAGGCTCAAACCGAGCCCCCAGAGGCCACATTTTTAGCTATCGAAACCATCGCCCGTTCCAGCGCATAAATCGGCGCCGCCTCGCCTCCCTTGACTCCCACATCGGCTCGGCTTAATTCTGCGATAGCAAATGTAATCATCCCGGGTCGCCATTTAGTTAATTGGCGGCGCGCTTTGTCAATCTGCCAAGGTGCAAGTCCTAATTTTCCCGCAACCTCAAAAGATTTTGCATTTCTCGGTAGATCCGAGACCTTTGCAAGAGCCCGAACCGAGTTTGCGACTGCAGCAATAATCATGACTGGGTCAGTGCCGGTATCGAGGGCATTACGTAAAGAAATCAAAGTTCCTTTGACGTCGCCAGCAATTACCGCATCTGCAACATCAAACCCAGTTGCCTCAACTCTGCCCTGATAATAATTTGCGATGTCATTCTCATCGATAATGGCTTTTCCAGCGTTAGTATCAAAGGCAATTTGGCTACATGCAGCCGCTAATTCGCGGGTGTCGCTTCCGGTTGCACTTACTAGCGCTTCGATTGCTGCGCTAGAAATCTTTCTGCCGTGTCGAAGGAACTCTTCCCTTACAAATTCTGCTTTTTCGCTCTGCTTCTTCAGCGGTTCACATGAAATGTACTCAGCCTTTAATTTCTTTATCTTGTCTACTAAACCTTTTCCTTTGACCCCGCCACGATGAATAAAAATCAAATGAGTATTAGAGTCAATTGAATCGAAACTTTCCAGAATCTCTTGGCCAACTTCTGCAGGTACGTCTTGCAGGTCTCGCAAGATAATCACGCGATTTTCCGAGAAGAGCGAAGGCGCAATAACTTCGCTGTAGCGGCCAACCTCAAGCTCGTCACCATCAAGATTGGTTCTTTCAAAATCTTTACGAGCAGCAAGCGCTTCAGAAAGTGCGCGGTCTGATAGCGCAACTTCGCTTCCATGAATGAGTAGGAGTGGAGTTAATGCCATGAAATTCGCCACCAATCCTTTCTCAATTGACGCGCTGAGAATATCGGCTCCCCCAAATCATCGAGGCGCCACCCCAAGGAGATTGCGCCATCTCGATCGCTCCGAAAGACCCTACCCATGCTCGATAGCATCGATATTAGACCCTGATCAGGGTGGCCATAAGAGTTCTTTCCAACGCTGATTAGAAATATTGAAGCACCGTTAAAGAGTGATGGCTCTTGAAAGCGAGATCCATGATGCGGAACCTTTATTACATCAATGCTCGCTAAGTCTTTAGCTATCTCTTGCTGGGCGCCTGGTTCGATGTCCCCAGTTATGAGAATCTTCAAATTGGCAATTTCGACCACCGCAACGACGCTTCGATTGTTTTCAGTTGAACCATCCCCAGCTACAGAGTCAAAAGTTTCCGTTCCGGTGTTGGGCCAAATGACTTCGACTTTGGAATCACCTATCTGAAATTTCTCGCCTTTTCGGACAATTCGATTCTGGACATTCTCCAATAAATCAATCTCTCGAGAGTTCCATAACTCGCCTACTTCTCGAGAACCAACTCCAGAGATTCCTTCGTAGTGATCGGCATGTGCATGACTAATAACTACAAGAGGCAATCTCTTTATTTTGAATAGCTCTAAGCATCGGTCTAATAGCCTTGGGTCTGGGCCCGCATCAAAGAGCATGGCAGTTCCACTACCGAGATTAATAAGTAGCGCGTCGCCCTGTCCAACATCGCACTGACCTACTTTCCAATTATTTCCTGGAAAGAGAAGTCGATCTGAGGTTGCGAACGTGAGAAGTAATGCCAGATATAAGAGTGCAACTTGTCTACCGAGGTATCTGTAAATCGGAATCGCAATAGTCAGAAAAAGAATTATGATCGGGCTAGAAATAAGTGAGGGTGTGAAATCACTCCATGTGGCGATATAGACAATCCAACTCGTTCCTAGATCAGCAAGTTCCAAAATTGGTCGAGCAATTTCGCGTAAGGGCAGGATCAAAAGCGTTGCGATGAAGCCCAAAATCGTAACTATCGGAACTACCGGCGCTACCAAGATATTTAGGATTACGGCCCCCAAATTCATCCCATCTGAAATCACCAGCAAATAAGGGGCGCAGAAAATAGTCGCGGCCGTAGGAATTGAGATTAATTCTCCAACTAACTTCGGCCCCGGGACCTTTGCTGCAATTTCAGGGGCCAAAAAGAGCAAGCCAGTGGTAGCTAAGACGCTTAATATGAAGCCTGCCTCGAAGGCTTGGAATGGATTGATAAGAAGTAATAACGATATCGCCGTGGCCAGGGAGTTAACGCCGGCATTTCGCGAACCTCTTAACTTTGCCACTAGAAAAACTGCTGCCATCAGACCCGCTCGAAGCACCGATGGAGTTGGCCGTACTAAAAGCACAAAGACTATGAGTGCAAAAAATGTTACTACGACCTGAATTCGACGATTCTTAATTACAAATCCAAGCGCTGCGAAGAGAAATGCGCTAACGATGGCGAAGTTGGCCCCGCTAACAGCAGTTAAGTGAGATAAACCTGCTTCGAGCATCTTGTTCGTGAGAGCGGGACTTTGTTGGGATGTATCTCCGATAACCATGCCGGGAATGAGAGCAGCAGAATCACCACCCATGTCGATAACTTCGTTTCGCAGCGCTTCGCGCACTTTCTCGAGCGCCAATAAGCTCCCCGGCGCCTCTCTCAAGATAATTGAATCGGGCCCAGCAATTAGGAGGGCTGCGACCTTGCGCTCCTCCGTTTGAACTAGGTCACCACTTAACTCGATTCGTTGACCCGGTATTAAATGTGGTGCAACTTCGACAACTACTCTGATCGGAATTCGTACCCGAGATTCAAGATTTGCTTTTGAGACTGACTCCACTCGCATCAGAAATGTAATTTTTGAAGCTGATAATCTGGAACCAATAACTTTTGCTCTTGTGGGATTTGGATCTGTACTTACAACCCCCACCACTTTTGTGGACTCTCCCAAGAAATCCTTGATCTGATTAGTGTGCAAAGTCTGGAGATGAATCAATAAAGTAAGCGCTCCAGTGAATGTGGCCAGCAAAACTGGAGCTAGAGAACTTCTTCTTAAGAGTAGGAGTATTGGAAAAATAGCCAATACCTTTAGGGCTATCTGGTCAGCTAAGCCAATTCCTATCCATATCCCTACTGCCAATCCAAGGGATTGGTAATTACGGGAATCAGGCCTTAAAGCGAGAGTCTGGATTTGATTCTCTCAAAAGTCTTCAATCCAATCCCAGCAACTTTCTGTAGATCAGCGATATCGACAAAGGGGCCATTCGCGCTTCGATAATCAACTATTCGCTTCGCGAGCACCGGGCCGATACCTGATAGTGAATCAAACTGGGCAGCGCTAGCTCTATTTACATAAACCGTACCGTTAAAAGAGTTCGCGCTTGCTTTTCCTTTTGTAACATCTTTTCGGCCAAGATAGATCTGTTCCCCATCGACAACTTTCCGCGCCAGGTTAATAACTGATAGATCAACACCTTTCTTCGCCCCGCCGGCAGCGGCAAGCGCATCAACGACTCTCGAGCCCTCAACAACTGGATAGACGCCCGGTTTCTTTACCTCTCCGGTGACATGAACTAAGAGCATCTTCGAGGGTGCGCTCTCAATGACTTTTATCGGTGGTGTTTCGACCGCTTCGCCTCGAGATGCAATGAAAAGAAACCCAGCTAGACATATGGCTAAGCCAGAAATTAAGAGTATGGCTCGCTTCTGATCGGTCGAATAGTCAAGTGTTTGCGATTTTAAATCTTCTAATTTTTCCCTGAATGGATTCATGGCGGTATCAGAGCAGAACCAAACCAAATTCTTGTTGGAAAACTATTAACCTGTGGAAATTAGAGAACTATGTTTACAAACTTCGGTGCCTTTGTAATTATCTTCTTCGGAGTCGCTCCATTTAGTTCACTCTTAATTGACTCGTCACCAAAGGCCATTGCTTCGAGCTCTTGGTCGCTGATGCTCGGCGCAACTTCAACTCGAGCTTTGATTTTTCCATTAATTTGAAAGATTGCTGTTACTGCATCCTCTTCCAATAAAGCTTCGTCAACTTGGGGCCAACCAGCTAATGAGACCGATGGCTTATGGCCAAGTCGCTCCCACATCTCTTCAGCCGTGTATGGAGCAATAAGAGAGAGTGAAATCGCAACCGTCTCGGTCGCTTCTCGGACCGCCGGATCTAAGGGGCCGCACCCGCTATCAATAGCTTTTCTGGTGGCATTTACTAATTCCATAATTCGCGCAACCGCCACATTGAAACGGAATGATTCAACTGCAAATGAGATGTCGTGAAGCGCCTTATGAGTTACTTTTCGAAGCGCAAGGTCACCAGTTTCAAAATCTATTCCAGGCAAACTCGTCACATCACCCGAAAGTCGCCAAGCGCGATTTAAGAACTTGACCGAGCCAGATGGTGAAACATCCGCCCAATCCACATCATCTTCAGGAGGGCCAGCGAAGACCATCGAGAGGCGAATTGCGTCAACTCCGTGGCGCTCTAGCTCATCTGAGAGTCGCACCAAGTTTCCGCGACTCTTGCTCATCGCAGAGCCATCCATGATCACCATTCCTTGATTTAAGAGACGGGTGAATGGTTCTGTGAAATCAACCAGACCCATATCAAATAGGGCTTTGGTGAAGAATCTCGAGTAGAGAAGATGGAGAATTGCGTGAGTTACTCCCCCAACGTATTGATCAACCGGTAACCAAGTCTTAACTTCGTCCAAATCAAAAGCTCGATCATGCTTATCGACACTGGTATAGCGCAAGAAATACCAGGATGAATCAACAAAAGTATCCATAGTGTCGGTATCGCGAAGCGATGGAGCGCCACACTTAGGACACTTTGTGTTTACCCAATCCGTTGCAGTTGCAAGAGGTGAACTTCCCTTGGGCTTTAGATCAACGCTCTTCGAGTCAGGTAGTCGAACCGGAAGTTCCTCTTCAGGGACCGGGACCTCGCCGCACTTTTCGCAATGAATAATGGGAATGGGAGTACCCCAATAGCGCTGTCTTGAGATTAGCCAATCGCGGAGTCGGTAATTCTGAGAGGCCCTTGCTAGACCCTTTGCCGCTAGCTCCTCAATAACTTTCTTGATCGCAGCACTGATATCTAACCCATTTAGGGAGCCTGAATTTACGAGCTTTCCATCGCCATCGGTTGCAACGCCGGTCGTGGCTGGATCATCAGCATCGGTTTCGACGACAACTCGAACAGGAAGATTCATAGCGCGCGCAAAATCTAAATCTCGTTGATCATGGGCAGGAACCGCCATGATTGCGCCAGTTCCATAATCGGCCAAAACGTAATCGCTCGCCCAGATTGGAATTCGCTCTCCGTTTACCGGATTAATGGCGTAACGTTCTAGAAATACACCTGTCTTGGGACGTTCAGTCGAAAGTCGATCGATATCGCTAGCGGCCTTTACTGAATCAAAATACTCATTGAACTTCGATTCGACTGCGGTGCCCGCCACTAATTCACGAGCTAACTCGCTATCAACAGCTACCACCATAAAAGTAGCCCCGTATAACGTGTCGGGTCTTGTCGTATAGATGACAACGGGCTCAGCTCGCCCTTCAATTTCAAATTTAACCTCGGCGCCAGATGACTTGCCGATCCAGTTGCGCTGCATCGTAAGAACTTTTTCGGGCCACTTACCCTCAAGTTCTTCCATATCAACCAGCAATCGTTCTGCGTAATCAGTTATCTTGAAATACCACTGATTCAGCTTCTTCTTTGTGACGGCGTTATCGCAACGCTCGCATAATCCAGCGACAACTTGTTCGTTGGCAAGAACCGTCTGACAATCGGGACACCAATTGACCGCTGAATCTTTTCGATATGCAAGCCCACGTTCAAATAACTTTAGAAAAATCCATTGATTCCATCTGTAGTACTCAGGATCGCATGTGTAGAGAACTCGATCCCAATCAAATGAGCAGGCGTAGCGTCGCATCGAAGCGCGCTGGGTATTTATGTTTTCATAAGTCCAAACGCTAGGATCTTCATTGCGCTTTATTGCTGCATTTTCTGCGGGGAGTCCAAATGCATCCCAGCCAATTGGATGCATAACGTTAAAACCTTTTTGGACCCAGTAACGAGCAATTACATCTCCAAGTGCATATGCCTCGGCATGGCCCATATGCAGGTCACCCGATGGGTAAGGAAACATATCGAGCACGTACTTCTTGGGGCGCGGATCATCCTTTATTCCAGATTTGAATGGCGCAATCTCATCCCAAATCGGCAACCACTTCTCTTGAACGTGGTGAATGTCGTACGCCTCATGCATGGAGGTAGGTTACCGCCAAACTACGCCAGTTAATTCTTCACTTACTTTCCAGAGATTACCTGCAAGATCTTGATCGTAGGCTATTGAGCGAGCACGGACCGCTTTGGGATAACCGCGCATTTCAAAAAGACCATCTGGTCCAATAAAGGATGCGCCATAGAGGTTTGGAAAAACTGCAGCACAGAGCGTGGGCAGGGCGCCTCGCGATGCAGATTGCGCAATAACGGCATTTGCAAATGCGGTTCCGCGTTCTTCCCAAATACTTCCTTTCATTTTGGGAGCAACGCCTTGCAAATTTGTATTTGAGTAACCTGGATGTGCTGCAAGAGCGCTAAAGCCCCAATCCCGCGAAGTTGACAATCGCTCGAGTTCAAAAGTGAAAAGAAGATTTGCCAATTTACTTGCTCCATAAGCTCCCCAAGGCGAGTACTTATTGCGCCCAAGACAGATATCTTGAATCGCGTTGATGCTACCGTCGCCAAAATTGCCAGTCCGGTGCGCTTGGCTTGAGATTGTGACTACTCTTGATTTAACTCGATCGCGCAACAATCCGGCAAATGCAAAGTGCCCTAAATGATTTGTCGCCATCTGCATCTCAAAGTCATCGTCTGTCTTTCGCAGTGGAATTGCCATAACCCCTGCATTGAGAATCAAGACATCAATCTCGTAGTCAACCCTACGTGCGGCACGCCTGATGCTCTCTAGATCGGCAAGGTCTAGTTCAAGTAGATCAATACGGTCACTCGAAAGTTCTTTTTTTGTTGATTCGGCCTTCTCGAGGGAACGTGCTGCGATCGTTACCTTTGCGCCAACTCGCGCTAACTCCCGGGCAGCCTCTTTGCCGATACCACTAGTAGCCCCGGTGATTAGAAACCTTTTACCTTCGAGATTCGGCAAATCTTTCGCGCTCCAACCATTCGGTATTTTCTGAAGTGGAAGGCCTCGGCCAGTCTTGGATTCGCTCATATCTCTTCTTTTATCTCTAAGTTTTAGTTTCTAGGCTTTAGTTACTTGGTGTTTCTATCAAGTTGGTGGAGCTAAGGGGACTTGAACCCCTGACCCCCTGCATGCCATGCAGGTGCGCTACCAGCTGCGCCATAGCCCCTCAAGCATGCGCACCCTACAACAATTAAGCGCCGCTTTCTTCTCCGTAAATTGGCTCTGGAAGTGAGCCGGCATTGTGTTCGACAAGAATCCAACCCTCTCGATGGTGACCAGATTCAAGAATTGACCACGATGCATTAGAAAGACCGCCGATGGTTGCCCATTGATTCATAGGTAGATTTAGCATTTTCCCAATAACTACTCTTGCGGTCCCGCCATGCGTGACTACCACTAAATTCGAAACCCCTGGGTCAAGTGCGCGATTGATGGCAGAGACTGCGCGCTCAGCTATTTCACTTCTTCGTTCTCCAGTATCGCCGGCCGGTTCATCATTTCCATCTAGCCAATGAACAAATCTCTCATAGTCATCGGCGCGATTTTCTTCTCCGGTGCGGCCCTCCCATTTTCCACCATGAGTTTCCCGAAGTCCTGGATCAATATGAATTGCGAGTTTTGAAATTTCAGATAGCGGCGCCGCTGTTTGCTGGGTGCGAATCAGATCACTACAAATTATCTTCTCAGGACGAAGTCCCATCAATAATGGAGCTGCCCGACGTGCCTGTGCATGTCCAGTTTCATTTAGCGGGATATCGGAATGACCTTGAAACCGATTCTGAAGATTCCAGTCAGTCTGCCCGTGCCGCCAAAGGACAATTCTCTTTCTCACAACTCATTCCTTTTCTTCTCATCCTCAATTACAGCTTCCAGTGAAATTCGTGGGCAATCGTTCCAAAGACGTTCTAGCATGTAGTACTGGCGAATCTCCTCAGTTTGAATATGAACTACAAGATCTTCATAATCGAGAAGTATCCAATGCGGAGACTTTTCCCGTCGAAGTGGCTTCTCGCCAGAAGCAGATAACTTCAACTCAACTTCATCCCCAATTGCCTCGAGTTGGCGCTCATTGGCACCGCTAATCAAGAGAAAGACTTCGCTAAGGACCATCTGTTCAGTTAGATCGATAGCAATCAAATCTTTTCCAAGCTTGTTTAGCGCGGCCGCCGCTGCAATTTCTAAGTGATCTAACGTGGACTTACGCGGCGCCATATAACCCCTTCTCCTTGATGTAAGTGGCTACAGAAATTGGCAGAAGATGAGCCACGTCTTCCCTATTTTCTAGGCGCGTACGGATATCGGTAGAGGAGACCTTAATAGCGTCGATATCCACTCTTTCAAATCTGACTCCCGGAATAGCTTCTATGTCATCACTTCCGGGACGGACCACAACCAGGAATTCCACCGCTTTAATTAATTCTTCAAATCTATTCCAAGATCTGATTCCGGCAAAGGCATCACTTCCGATGATCCATAGATAACGTTCAGCAGGAAATGAATTTCCAATCTCTAATCTTGTGTCAATTGCATATGAAGGACCAGGTCGGCGAATTTCACAATCGCTTACTTCGACAGGCATGCCTGTGAGCGCGAGCTTGACCATTGTTAGCCGATCCTCGGAGGAAGCTAAGCATTTCTTCTGGTATGGATCTCCAGCAGGAACAACTACAAATCGATCAAACTTATGAGACTTAGCTAGTGAATCAATCAGATGAAGATGGCCGTTATGAATTGGGTCAAAACTGCCACCGAATATTGCGCAGCTTTTAATCTTTATCAAGACGTAACACTAAATAGAGAAGCAACATCAAGATTCCGAATGCTAGGGCACCAAAGAAGAAAGGATGTGCGGGCAGCTCACGCCCAGTCTCGCTATAAATTTCTATCGCTCTGCTCATCATGACGCGCATAATAACTCCTAGATCTCGCCCTTCTCCAATAGGGTCAGAAATTCTCGCTCACCAATTACTTTAACTCCGAGTTCCTCGGCCCTCTGGGCCTTCGAGCCGGGCGAAGCCCCCACAACTACATAATCAGTCTTCTTTGAAACGGAAGATGCGGCTTTTCCGCCACGCTCAGTTATCGCCTCCGTAACGCTATCTCTCGTGAAATTTTCAAGCGAACCTGTAACAACCAGAGTTTTTCCGGCCAATGTCTGGGGCGTAGCGTTTGTTACAACTTGATTCATTGCTACGCCAGCAGAGCGCCATTTCTTAACTATTTCTTGATGCCAACCTTCCTGGAACCATTCAATGATGCTCTCAGCAATCACATCGCCCACGCCATCTATCCGTGAGAGCTCCTCGGTGGTGGCGCCGGAAATGGCATCTATGGAGCCAAACTCTCGAGCTAGAGCTTGTGCGGCGGTTGGCCCCACATGTCGAATGGAGAGTGCCACGAGGACTCGCCAGAGCGGTCGACTTCTTGCACCTTCTAACGCACTCAATAGTTTTTCTGCATTGGCTGCGATCTTGCCATCTTTCTTCCGAAAGAATTCGATTTTCAATAAATCTCTAGCGTCTAAATCAAAGAGGTCACCTTCATCAGCAATCAATTTTGAGTCGAGAAGAGCTTGAGCTGCTTCATAACCAAGTACATCGATATCAAGGGCAGCACGAGATCCGATGTAGAAAATTCGCTCCCTAAGTTGAGCGGGGCATGATCTTGAATTCGGGCATCGAATATCTACATCACCCTCACTCATAGCGCGCAACGAACTTGCGCACTCAGGGCATTTCTTGGGCATCACAAATTCGCGTTCATCACCAGTTCGGCGCTCGACGACTGGCCCTAAGATCTCTGGGATTACATCGCCTGCTTTTCGAAGAACAACAACATCTCCGATTAAAACGCCTTTGCGCTTTATCTCTTCAACGTTATGAAGCGTGGCATTCGTGACGGTAGAACCGGCAACGCGTACTGGTTCCATAAATCCAAATGGCGTTACCCTCCCGGTTCGACCAACGCTAACTCTGATATCAAGTAACTTAGTTGTGACTTCCTCAGGTGGATATTTATAGGCAATCGCCCATTTAGGCGCCCTTGAGGTAAAGCCAACTTTCTTCTGAGCCGCGCGCTCATTCACCTTAATAACAACGCCATCAATCTCATGCTCTACATCATGGCGATGCTCGAGATAGTAATCCACGAATTCTCGAACCTGATTCTTGTTCTGGACCACTCGATAGCGATTTGAAACGGGAAGACCCCAATCCTTTAAAGATTCATATGCGCCACTTAGCGTTGGGAATTCGCGACCCTGGACTGCGCCAATTCCATGAACGAGAAGTGAAAGTGGTCGACCAGCTGTGACTTTAGGATCCTTCTGACGGAGCGAACCAGCTGCGGCATTTCGAGGGTTTGCAAAGACGGTCTTGCCAGACTCTTCAAGGCTCTCATTTAACTCGTTAAATGAAGCTAACGGAAAGTAAATCTCACCCCGGATTTCAACTAGTTTTGGTGGATTCTTATCATTAAGTGTGTTCGGCACGCCTTTAATTGTTCTTACATTTACCGTTACATCTTCACCTGTTGTGCCGTTGCCACGCGTTAGAGCCCTCGTAAGTTTTCCATTTTCATAAATTAGATTTATCGCAAGCCCATCAACTTTTAACTCGCAGAGCCAACTCTCTACTAATCCTTCGTCTTCTTTCTTTACTCTTTCAAACCAAACTTCAAGTTCTTGAGTACTAAAGACATTATCAAGGCTCATCATTCGCTCGTAGTGATCTACTTGAGCGAAATGTGTTGCAAATCCCCCGCCAACTTCAAGCGTTGGCGAATTGGGATCTAAAAACTCTGGATTCTTAGCTTCAAGCTTTTCAAGTTCTCGCCATAGCCCATCAAACTCAGCATCGGAAATGATTGGTTTGTCTTGAACGTAGTATCGATATTGATGATCACGAATCTCATCCGCTAGCTCGCTCATTCTGCGTCGAATGGCGCCTTCCCCGTTGGCGATATCTTTCTTGCTCACTCAGTACCTGCGATCGTGGCTGAACCAACTACGCGATCGTTGTCATAAATAACCATGGCTTGCCCCGTAGCTAAGCCAAAAACAGGTTCATCGAGTTCGGCGATCAAATCACTTTGGGAGTTGACGCTCCAATAAGTACATGGGTGTGCGTCTCCATGTGCTCGAACTTGGACAAAACCGCGTAATTTCTCAGCAGGTGCAGCCAATCCGCACCAGATTGCTCGTTCGCCAGTGATTCGGGTGATAGCAAGTGATTCGTGCTCTCCCACTACTACCGTGTTGCTTTTTGGCTCGATTCGCAGCACATATCGTGGTTCTCCGGTCGGGGTCGGAACCGTTATTCCAAGACCGCGACGTTGGCCGATGGTGTAGGTATATGCACCCTTATGTTCACCCAATTTAGCGCCAGACTCATCAACTATCGGCCCGGGTTCACTACCTAAGCGGTCGCGCAACCAACCAGCATTATCTCCCGAAGGAACAAAACAGATGTCATGGCTATCGGGTTTATTTGCGACGGTGAGTCCGCGAGCGGCAGCTTCTTTTCTAATCTCTTCCTTGGTTGTGTCGCCCAAAGGAAAGTAGGCGCCTTGAATCTGCTCTCGGTTTAGAACTGCGAGTACATAGGACTGGTCTTTAAGCGGATCGACTGCTCGAAAGAGTAGTTTTCCATTCTCACTCTCTTTCGTTATTGCATAGTGACCCGTTACTACTCCGTCAAAACCCATCGCCTTTGCTCGATCTAGTACAGCTGCAAACTTTATTTTTTCATTGCACCTAAGGCAGGGATTTGGAGTTCGCCCGCTCGCATATTCGGAGAGAAAGTTTTCAACTACGTTCTCGTGAAACTCATCTGACATATCCCAGATATAGAACGGGATTCCAATTCGATCTGCGGCGCGACGGGCATCGTGTGAATCCTCTATCGTGCAGCAGCCTCGCGCTCCTGAACGATACTTTTTCGGATTCTTGGAGAGTGCTAGATGGACCCCGATAACTTCATGACCAGCTTCTTTGGCGCGCGCAGCAGCTACCGCGGAGTCGACTCCGCCACTCATTGCTGCGATTAACTTCACGCAGTGCTCCGATAAGCGGCTCTTGCTCGATCAATAACTTTCTTTATACAAGTGTGGAAATAATCGATATCTGAGCGTGAATTTTCCGGCCCGATCGAGAAACGAAGTGATGAGCGAGCCTCTTTCTCGCTCAATCCCATCGCTAAAAGCACGTGACTTGGTTGTTGTACCCCAGCTGAGCACGCAGATCCGGTTGAACAGGCAATCCCTTCGCTATCAAATAAGAGCAATAGCGAATCGCTCTCAGTATTTGGAAAACGTACATTCAAAATTCCAGGGAGGCGCTCACCAGTGTTTGCATTGAAGATGGCATCTGGGACATCTGCCTTTATCGTCTCTTTGAGCGCATCGCGAAGTGATGCAACATGTAGAGCATTTTTCTCACGATTTCTTATCGCTGTCTGTGCTGCAGAAGCAAAAGCTACGATTGAAGCAGCATTGATAGTTCCCGAACGAATATCACGCTCTTGGCCACCGCCATGAAGTAATGGTGTCACATCAACGCCGCGCTTCAAGATTAGGGCGCCTACGCCGACAGGTCCACCGATCTTGTGCGCGCTAATAGTCATAGCGAATAAACCCAATTCAGAAAAGGAAACTGGAATCTTTCCAAAACTCTGGATGGAATCAGTATGAACTGGAATCTGGTGATTCTCGGCCAGATTAACTATTTCAGCTATTGGTTGGATAGTTCCGACTTCATTGTTTGCATGAATCACGCTTATTAGCGCAATCTCATCGCCCCGATTCTCAATTGCACTTTTAAGGAATTCCATGTTGATAAAGCCATCACTTGTTACAGGAACTTCTATTACTTCAGCGTCTTCTGCTTCGGCTAGCCAATGCACCGGATCGAGGATTGCATGATGTTCAAATGCGGAAATTATGATGACCCGTCGCATTTGATTTTCACTCCGGCGCTTCCAGAAAATTCCTTTTATGGCAAGGTTATTCGCTTCCGTTCCGCTACCCGTAAAAATAACTTCGCTCGCCTCACAGCCCACTAATCCCGCGATCTTCTCACGCGCTTCTTCTACATTTTTGCGGACTTCTCTTCCGTATCCATGCAAGCTAGATGGATTACCTAATTCGCGAGCTTGATCAACAAAAGCCTGGAGAGCAACCCCGTTGATAGGCGTGGTAGCTGCATTATCGAAATAGACGCGCGGCATGGGTTAATTCTAAAGCGGTGATACGACTTTAGATTATGAACGTTTGGATTTGATTGCTTCGCGCGCCTGCGGGAGGACTGCAAATAAATCGCCCACAACTCCAAAATCAGCGAGATCAAAGATTGGCGCCTCGGGATCCTTATTGATTGCAACAATGGTCTTTGAGGTCTGCATACCTGCCCGATGTTGGATAGCTCCAGAAATTCCACATGCGATATAGAGCTGAGGGCTGACCGTCTTACCAGTCTGGCCAACTTGATGGGTGTGCGGATACCAGCCTGCATCGGTAGCGGCGCGCGATGCTCCAACAGCTGCTCCGAGAAGATCTGCCATCGCTTCAACTTCAGCGAAGTTTCCATTTGTACCTCGGCCACCTGAAATCACAATCTTCGCCTCAGTTAAATCTGGGCGACCACCTTTAACAGGTGGTTGTGAATTTGTGATTGTTACTAACTTGTCCTTCGAGTCGATACTTACCTCAAATTTTTCTACAGCTGCGGCCGGGTTACCGGTTCCCGCTTCGATAGAGCTAGGTCGAATCGTAATGACAGGTTTTCCAACTTTGACTTTAGCGCTTACAGAAAATGAACCACCGAAGACTGATTGGGTTGTCGTCAGATCGCTTTTTAGTTCAATCGCATCGGTAATCACGCCGCCACCAATTCGAAGCGCGATGCGTCCGGCAATCTCTTTGCCGCGAGCAGAGGACGCCACTAAAACTGCATCTGGACCTTCGTTGGCAACGACCTGGGATATCGCCGATACTGCTGCGGCAATTCCATGTTTGGCCACATCATCATTCTCAACAACAATCAAGCGATCAACCTCAGCGCCAGCGAGTTGGGAAGCAAGTCCATCGCCTGATCCAACGTTTGCGAGAATCAAACCGACTGAATCACCGGCGCGCTTAGCAAAGGTCGCTAACTCAGGAGCCGTCTTGGCGACTTTGTTGCCATCGTGATCAATAAGAAAAAGGATTTTTGCCATTTTTACACCAGCCTCTTTTCGAGCAAGTAATCCGCGAGTTTTGTTCCACCGTCTCCGGCGTCATCAAGTTTCACACCTTTATCGCGTGGCGGCCTTGGATTAGCCTCAAGCACTTCACTCCATGCTCCTGTTGAACCAACTTCTGCTGGGTTAATGCCGATATCAGATAAACCTTTTGTCTCGATGGGCTTCTTCTTTGCAGCCATAATTCCTTTGAAAGATGGATAACGCGGTTCATTTATCTTCTCAATCACGCTTACTACACATGGGAATGCGGCAGACATAGTTTCGACTCCGCTCTCAGTCATTCGCGCAATCTCAACATTATTGGATGCAACATCTACTTTCACTGATCCTGCGAAAGTAAGCTGTGCCCAACCAAGAGATTCAGCAAGCATCGCCGGTATGACGCTCATGCGCGCATCTGTTGACTCTGTCCCGCAGAAAACGAGATCGAATCCACCTTCTTGAATTACTTTTGAGAGAACCTTTGCAGTTGAAACTGCATCTGAGCCAGCAAGGGCAGGGTCACTTACTAAAACTCCACCGTCTGCTCCCATCGATAATCCTTTGCGGATCGCTTCAGAAGTACGTTCAGGTCCCATTGAGATCAAGGTGATGCTGTGTTCGGGACTCTCTTTCCCTTCATTAAGGGGCTCAACTATTCGGAGCACTTCCTCGATTGCATATTCATCTAAATCATTGAGAACTGCATCAACGCTCTCGCGATCTAACCGACCGTTGACCATTTTCTTCTCAGCCCAAGAGTCTGGAACTTGCTTGACGCAGATGGCAATCTTCATACGCCGATGCTACTGGCGAGTAACCAACCCTTCCAATTGGAGATTCACCACACTTTGAATCAGAGCCTGCCAGGCGGTTGCGTGGTTGGATACCAAAGTGAGGCCAGCCGATCCCAGATACCTGGGCGCCCAAGTAACTGCAGAGGGAACCAATTTCGCACTCTGGGCACCTGCAGCCGACTCCGTTGAGTTATGCCTTTTTAACGATGTGAACGGCGAACTCACAGAAACTAGATTCGCACTTGCCCATCGAGATGGGCCGATTTGGCACGGTTATCTCGCCGGCGTTAGACCCGGACAGCGCTATGGATATCGAGTTTATGGACCATGGCGCCCGGACCAGGGGTGGCGCTTTAATCCAAAGAAATTACTAATTGATCCTTACGCACATCTTCTCTCTGGCGAATTGAAGAGCGCCCCAGAAATTTTTGGCCATCAAGCAACGGACTCGCTCGGTAACGGCTTTATTGATCTTCAAGATCCACGAGATTCAGCTCCCTTTGTCCCACTCTCAGTAGTAACCGATAGTCGCCCCCGAAAAATCGATCGACTGAGTACTCCGTGGAACAAGACGGTTATCTATGAAGCTCATGTGCGAGGGCTTACCTTTAGAAATCTAGAGATTCCCGAACGTGATAGGGGAACTTACAGAGCTCTAGCGCACCCTTCTGTAATTAATCATCTGAAAGAGCTTGGCGTAACGGCGATTGAGCTGCTTCCGATACATCACTTTCTGACAGAGACTTCTGTAAGAGCGAGGGGGCGAGTTAATCATTGGGGTTATAACCCAATTGCTTTTTCTGCGCCACATCTTGCCTATGCAGCAACCGATAATCCCATCGCGGAACTTCAAGAGAGCATAGATGCGTTACATAGCGCTGGAATTGAGGTGCTATTGGATGTGGTTTATAACCACACGGCCGAAGAGGGGAAGTCTGGCCCGACACTTTCGTTCCGTGGGATAGATAACAAGACTTTTTACCGCCATTTGGTAGATGATCAATATGAAGATGTAACTGGTTGTGGAAATACCGTTGATTCACGTCGGCCATTCGTCACTCGATTGATTATGGACTCGTTACATTGGTGGAGCGAAGTAATCGGCGTAGATGGTTTCCGATTCGATCTTACGACTGCACTTGCCCGCCATGGCGGAATCGATACTTACGGGGCAATGATTTCGGCTATCTCGGCTGATCCAATTCTTCGGGAGCGAAAGTTGATTGCCGAACCTTGGGATGTTGCTGGTTATGCGCTCGGAGATTTTCCCCATCCATGGCGAGAGTGGAACGACGCTTACCGAGATGCAGTTCGTCAATTTTGGCTAGCCGACTCGGCCCGGGGGCATAGCAATGGGGTTTCTGATCTTGCCTCAAGAGTCGCTGGCTCGAATGACATCTTCTATTTTCGGGGTCCGACAAGCTCAATTAATTTCCTCACCGCTCATGATGGATTCACGCTGAGTGACTTGGTTTCATATCAAGAGAAACATAATGATGTAAATCAAGAAGCTAACAACGACGGAAGCAATCAGAATCGCTCTTGGAATGTAGGCGTAGAAGGTCCAACTCACTTAGAGAGCGTAACTACCATTCGTACTACCTTGAAAAAGTCTCTTCTTGCTACTTTGATGATTTCTTCAGGTGTTCCGATGATCACAATGGGTGATGAAGTTTCCCGTTCTCAATCGGGCTCCAACAATGCATATTCTCTAAATCCAGAGCTCGAATGGAATTCTCCCGAGAACTTCGACGGTGGTTGGGCGCTTGACTGGCAGAGCATTGAAGACAATTCAGATTTATTGGAAACGATTACGGCACTCTCACGAATACGAACTAGCTACATAACCGAAGTTACTGATGAATTCTTCACAGGCGCACTCGACCAAGGGACCAAGCGAAAAGACTTAGCTTGGTTCAATAAAGATGGCCTCGAAATGACATCACATACTTGGCAAGATAACTCTTCGCGCCATCTTGCGTTCTTGATTGATACCTCACATAAGCAAGGCTTATTTGCAATTCTAAATAGCGCTTCGGAAGAGTTAGAGATTGTGCTCCCCAATCAAACTTGGGGAGATAGCTTTAGAACTGTATTTGATTCTTCAAAGGAGATAGCCCACTTGGAGCCCCAGCTATGCAAACCTAGCGATAAAACAATTATCGCCCCGTATAGCGTTCAGATCTGGTTTGTAAATAGAACTACGATTTAACTTTGAAGACGACAGTTACGGTTGAAGTAATTGTCTTATCAATCGTCGAAGTGTCATAGAAGCCCCCCGCAGAAGTATCTACAGAGTCAGGCGAGGTGACCTGGAACGGCCCAGAACGCACACTCATTATGTTGCCAACGGAGCCTCCTGTAGCAGCAACGATCGCCTCGGCGCGGACTTGAGCATCTTTAACAGCCTGTTCCAACAATTGTGGACGGAGTTCATTTAACTTTGAAACATAATATTGAGGCCCATAATTTGAGACATTAACGCCAGCTTCGAGTAGTGAACCTATATTGGTACTTAAGTCTTTTACCTTGGCAACGTCATCAGTTCTTACCGTTACAGTTCGAGATGCCCGATAGCTAGAAATTCTTCCGGTGCTCGAACCATTCATCCACTCTTCCTGACCGTAAGCAGATAGCGAACCAAACTCAATTGCTTCATTTGGAATTCCACCTTCTACCAAATACTTAACAATGGCATCAACCGAACTTGCCACTCGAGAAACAGCAGTGCTTTGGGTTGGTGAAACGAATTCAGCATTTAGTTGCCAAACAACTTTATCAGCAACTGCATCAACGCGAGCTGATCCAGTTACCGTAATCCCTTCGCTAGCACGTGTAGCAAATCCTTTACCGACTTGTGAAAGCCCCAATCCCATTGCCAGCGCGACTACTAGTGCAGCCACAATTAAAGCAATAGATTTTTCGCGGGAACTTTCCTCACTCACACCGAAAGCCTAGCATCCAATTCTTCTCCACCAATAGACTGATGACGATATGGTTCAAGAGCATCATCCCATTTCTTACCCAAAAGACTCTCAATATCTTCAAGAGCTAAAGCTGGACTCTTATTTTCATTGAGAATTTTTTGAATTTGATTCTCATTAATTACCAAATCACCATGCGGACCAACAGTCCCGCGGAACAAGCCAAGTTCCGGAGAGAACATATACAGAGATCCATCGCTTCCTTGACTGGAAGACTCGAACAACTCAAATGTTAAGTAGTGCCAACCTTTTAACGAACTAACCAAGCGTGATCCACTTCCTTGGATTCCGTTCCACGCGATTTCACTTTTATATGAACCACTCAATAATGGTTGAGGCTCCCACTTCAATGAGAGTGGCATCTGCAGTACTTCAGCGATCCCCCATTCAAGATTCTTCAAAACTGCGCGCGGGGCAGCATGTATATAGAGGTATCCGTGGGTGGGACCGAAACCAACGCTCGGCAACGTCTTCATAAGCAGCTCCTTGAGGTAGCAAGCCGCATCTATCCGGCAGATGCGACCTTCCCCAGCCCACCTGCAGAAGGCAATCCTTACCTCTTTATTAGTCGTTGTCCATACCTACTTATTGGGGGTCTTCTATTTGAGGGTCTTTGAGTTCAATTTATCAAGGTAGGCTTTGACTTAGTCCAACGCTTTTCGAAAACCGCTTGCTTGTGCTTGTTTGGTCTGGAAGACGGGAAGACTGACAAGCTAGAAAATCTCGTTTGTCCCATTAAGACTGAAGGAATAAAGCTACATGGCAACAGGCAAAGTAAAGTGGTTCAACTCTGAAAAGGGTTTCGGTTTCATCGCAGTAGATGGCGGCGGACAGGACGTCTTCGTTCACTACTCAGCAATCCAAGGAAATGGCTACAAGTCACTCGAAGAGGGACAGTCCGTTTCATTTGAAGTCATCCAAGGCCCAAAGGGTCCACAGGCTGACCAAGTGGTTGCTAACTAAATCCACTTTCTTCAAAAAGGCCTCGGGGAAACCCGGGGCTTTTTTACTTCTCTTTACTTATCCGCTCGCTTCTTCGCTCGAGTTACAGCTCTTACGGGCGAAAGGTTCTTGCCTTTTTTCCACGCTGCTAGGAATTTCCAAGGTTTGATGGCGCCCCGACGTATTTCCCAATCGCCTGGTTCGGTCTGGTAAGAAATTCCAAAGTGAAGATGAGGTCGCGGAATTCCGCGAGCGCTTCCAGTTCTACCAATCTCTCCGAGTTTTTGACCTAGTTCTACACGAACTCCAGGCTCAATCCCGATTTCTACCTTTGATAGATGAGATCCATAATAGCGAACTCCATCGTCTCCAATTATTGAAACGGATAATCCCCCTCGATCCTTACCCAAATTTGTCTTGCCGCTCCATAAATCTTTACGACTTACATCTTGTACTACGCCACTGATAGGCGCGACAAAAGCACAACCCATCCTCGCCTTGATATCAGCAGCTGGATAATCGTGGTGATACCAAGGAAATTCTGTCTTGCAGCCCGATACTGGATATGCGTAGCTGAACTCTGCCCTTGC
>Ga0208004_1000090_pt1 | contig 31880 bp, 30 predicted proteins | sample DEB08_DNA_6_FD_184522 | JGI IMG/M metagenome (GOLD analysis project Ga0208004, IMG submission 184522) | Aqueous microbial communities from the Delaware River and Bay under freshwater to marine salinity gradient to study organic matter... | ecosystem: Environmental > Aquatic > Marine > Coastal ...
GCTTGTGAGGATGACTTTTGAATCCGCCAAACTGACTTCTTGCCCTTTTTTACGCAGGTAAAGGTCTTACCACCAGATTTCTTCTTTACCCCAACTTTTTTACATGAATCTCCAGATTGAATCGCTTGGGAAGCGGAAGGTAAAGCAATGAGTGAAAATGAGATTAGGCCAATTAATACGACTCGCAGGCGCACTAGATAAGAGTGCCAAAAATAACTAAGGCCCGCCAGTATCTAGCGGGCCAAAGTATTAGAAATTAATTACTGCTCGACCACATTTACGGTGATATTTGCAGCAACGCCAGTTAGCAACGAAACCTTTGCGGTGTGCTTTCCGAGGTTCTTAACATGCTTGATCAACTTGATCTTATGACGATCGATATCAAGTCCCGTAGCACTCTTAATAACAAGAGCAATGTCTTTTTCAGTTACTGAACCGAAGAGACGACCGGTCGAACCAGTCTTAACTTTGATCTCAAGAGTTGCAGCTTCAAGAGTTGCTTTGATCTCATTTGCGTGATCCTTGTCGCGGATCTCGCGAGCAAGTCGCGCGCGACGTATGCCATCGATCTGCTTCTCGCCACCCTCGCTCCATGCAATCGCATTTCCGCGGGGGATCAAGAAGTTACGGGCATATCCATCTTTAACATTTACAACATCACCAGCATGGCCAAGGCCAGCTACTTCGCGAGTAAGAATTAGTTTCATTTTTTCCTCCTACTAGCGAGCGGTTGATGTGTAAGGAAGTAGAGCTACTTCGCGGCTATTTTTGATCGCAGCAGTTACTTGGCGTTGGTGTTGGGTGCAGGCGCCAGTAATACGGCGAGCGCGGATCTTGCCGCGATCGGAGATGTACTTGCGTAGCGTCGCTACATCCTTGTAATCGATGTATGTGACCTTGTCGCGGCAGAAAGCGCAAGGCTTCTTCTTAATCTTCTTCAGCGCAGCCTGTGAGACCTTTGGCTTCTGCTTCAGGTTCTTATTAGATCGTGCTCCCATTGTGGTGCTCCTTGTTCTGGGCCCGCCAAAAGAGGCGGAATGGTTGGTTTTTTAAAAGGGTGGTTGTTCATCAGAGGTGGTTGAGGTCCAACCGCCACCGACGCTTGTTGTTGATGACCATGAATCATCAGAAGATTCAGTAGGTGCGCTAAAGCCACCAGAGTTTCCGCCTTGGCGGGTTGTCTTCGTGACTTTTGCAGTTGCGTTACGAAGTGATGGACCAACTTCATCTACTTCGACTTCGAAGACGGTTCTCTTCTCGCCCTCTTTAGTCTCATAGGAACGCTGCTTCAAACGACCTGAAACAATTACGCGCATTCCGCGAGTAAGAGTCTCGGCAACATTCTCGGCTGCTTGACGCCAAATCTGGCATTGGAGGAAGAGTGTGTCTCCGTCCTTCCATTCATTTGTTTGGCGGTCCATGTAACGCGGTGTTGAAGCGACCGTGAACTTTGCGACTGCAGCACCAGAAGGTGTGAAGCGCAGTTCAGGATCGTTAGTTAAGTTACCGATTAAAGTGATTTGTGTATCGCCCGCTGCCATATGTGTCTTCTCTCTACTTAAGTGTCTTCTCGATTGGCGGATTTATTCTGGACGGACCACTTTTGTACGAAGGACTGCTTCGTTCAAATTAAGTTGGCGGTCCAATTCTTTGATTGCGGCTGGCTCACAGTGCATATCGACGACGGCATAAATTCCTTCGCTCTTCTTCGCGATTTCGAATGCCATTCGACGACGGCCCCAGATATCGAGTTTGTCGACTCGACCACCGGATTCCTTGATGATCTTGAGATAAGTCTCAAGACTTGGTGCGACTGTTCGCTCTTCTAGATCGGGATCTAGGATCACCATCAATTCATAGCGACGCATGCTTTACCCCACCTCCTCTGGACTAATCGGTCACGGTATTTCCGCGACAGGAGGGTTGCTGCGATTCATCAGATAGGACGAGCCTTTTGATGAAGGGCGCTAAGACTATCTCCGCCCTCTGACATTGAGAAATCCGCGCTGCGGCTGCTGTGAATAAGCGCTCTAGCAAACCAGACGAGGGTAGTAACCCGGATAAAGATGCTTAGAGTATAGAGCCCTTCCGGTAACCCAAATTTCGCGCCAGTGTAGCTCGCTAAGTACTGCCAGATCGCTAAGTGATAGAGCGCTTCGCCGCCTTGCCAAATCCAGAAGGCGCTTCGCTCTTCTTTCCGACGCATTGCAATAAGTGCAAGAGGAGTTAGCCAGATTATGTATTGCGGTGAATAGACCTTACTTATCGTCACAAAAGCTGCAACCGTTAAGAACGAAGTAATTGCAAAAGTTTCAAACGTGTTTGCCTTTGATTGATTAGCAATATTGGCAATTGCTAAAGCGGCCAGTAAAACTAGAATTACCGAGAGAAACGTTGAATTTCCAAATGTTATGTCTCTTAGTTGTAGCGCGTACCAAATTGAACCTAAGTCACTACTTCGCTCTACGTTCATTTTGTAAAAGCGTGACCAACCATCAAAGTTTGTGAGTGCAATCGGGAGATTGATCGCAATCCAAGCAATTGATGTAAGTGCAATGTAGCGAATAGTTTTTGTAATCTCAGTTTTGAAATAGAGAATTACTGGCAGAAGCAAAACTATCGGGAAGAACTTTGTGGCGATTGAAATACCTAAAGCAAGTGCGGATAAATCAAAGCGTTGCTTTTGAAATAGGTAGATTGCAATTAAGGCGGCAGCGATGGCCCAGATATCCCAATTAATGTAGAGCGAACCGATAACTGCAGGTGAGAAAGATAAGAGCGCGGCAAATTCGGGCTTGATTCGCCATAACAACCAGGCTGAAAAGATAAATACAAGAGCAATTAGTAGGGCGTTGATATCAAAGTAAGCGCGGTATCCATTTGGATCACTTATTACCTTCCCGGTAGCCCACATGATTAACCCTGTGATTACTGGATATTCAACCGAGTTATCTGGGGATTCATAGGGCCAACGATCAACGTTTATCTCACGGGCGCCATACAAGGCCGAGAGGTCGGAGTAACACATATGTATATAGACATCAGGTGAACCCCAACCAGCGCTTCGGCAATGTTGGAATTTTGCGAACGATAAGAATGATGCAAGTAGCGCAAATACAAGAATTAAGCGGGCGCCTTTATTGATCGAGGTAGGAATCATGGAGCAGGGGATGGATCAGGAGCTGCGACTACATATTTCTTCGCGCTCTTGGCGCAGAACTCCTTTAGATCCTTCATAGTCCCCTCAAGGTCTGCGGAAGCGCACCATCGAGCAGCTTCGATTGGAGCAACGGTTGGAACGGGATCAGGAATTGGGGTTAATTCAGTTCCACCAATATAAGCAGGTTCAGGGAAGCCGAGTTTTGGTTCGCCGCGAAGCGCAGCCTTCATGTATGAATTCCAAATTCGCGCTGGGAAACTTCCACCTGTTACTGAATTTAAACCACCAATTCCATTTAACGATTGGGTGGCATCATCCTTAAAGAATGCAATGGAGGTTGCAAGTTGTGGCGTGTAACCAGTGAACCAGGCTGATGCATTCTGTTGTGAAGTTCCGGTCTTTCCAGCTGCGGGGCGACCAAAGCTTCGAAGCGCTGATGCTGCGGTACCGGAACGAACCACTTCACTGAGTGCATAGGTGAGATCAGCCATTACTGCTTCGTCAAATACTTGTTCCGTTTCAATTCGAGCTTGATAGAGCAAGCCTTTATTGGGGCCAAGGACTTCTTTTATTAGGAGCGGCTTTGCGCGAATTCCATTTGCGGCAAAAGTGGCGTAGGAATTAGCAACATCGATTACCCGAGGACTTGGGACGCCAAGCACTAGCGATGGCGACGGGAACATTGAAACGTTCTCAGGGATTCCCGCTTTGCGCGCCGCGTCAATAACCCGTTCGATACCAACCTTGATACCCAATGGAACATAAACGGTATTAACAGAATCTGCGCTCGCATTTAGAAGCGTAATGTCACCAAAAGATTTATTTCCATAATTGGAGACTTCGTATGGACGGCCAATGAAATCGTTAAATATAAGTGGGCTCTTTCCATCCCAAACGGTTTGTAGTGAGATTCCTTGCTCTAAAGCAGCAACAAGCGCAAATGGTTTAAAGGTCGAGCCAGCCTGAGTAATCGCTTGTGTGGCATCATTTAATTGTCGCTCTAGATAGTCCCGTCCGCCATACATTGCGACTATCTCTCCGGTTCCGGGGCGAATTGAAATCAAGCCGATGTGAAGATCAGCAGGCGCATCTTTTGGAGCCTGTTTGAAGACAGCTTTCTCGGCAGCTTCTTGGGCTTTTTTTTCTAGCGTTGTGCGAACAATCAAACCGCCAATCATTAACTCTTCGTCAGGAAAACCTAGGTTATTTAATTCTTTTCTCACTGCTTCAACGAGATGACCTTTATTTCCAGCAAGTTGGCCAGTTGAAAGTCGTGGCCTGATGGCTGGGACTTTCTCCATCAATCGGTCGGCTGATTCTCGCTCTAGCCAACCCTCTTGAACCATATTGTTGAGCGTGTACTTATATCTATTCTCTAAACGTTCTTTATTACCTTCTCGGAAATCAGGATCATAAAAGCCCGGTGAGCGGAGAATTGAGGCTAAAACAGCGGCTTGCGCAACGCTAATCTGATCAACGCTCTTCCCAAAGTAAACCCGTGCACCGGTCTCGACGCCGTAGGCACCACGACCAAAATAAATAGTGTTTAAGTAATCCTCGAATATTTCATCTTTGGTCAATTGATTCTCAAGTTTGATAGCAATTATCAATTCGCGGATTTTTCGTTGAATTGTTCGATCTGCGGTTAGAAATGCAGTCTTGGCGTATTGCTGGGTTATTGTTGATCCACCTTGTAGCCCTCGACCGAGCGCAGTATTTATCGCACCTCTTAATATGGCGATTGGATTAAAAGCGCCTTGCGAGTAGAAATTCTTGTCTTCCGCCGCTAACACAGCTTGGCGAAGTTCTAATGGAATTCTTGCGAGCGGAATAATGGTTCGGTTCTGGGCGCCAATTCTTCCAATCTCATCGCCATTGGAATATTGAATTATGGTTGCTTGCGAATTTACATATTCGTTGGGATCTGGAATATCAGTTGTGAAGTAAGCGATTGCAAAAGCGGTGCTTCCGGCAATGGCAAAAAATGCGGCGAGCCTGATTAATATCTTTCCGGCTCTACCACGCAACCAATTCATGAAAGAAGGTTACCGAGTCTTAACTTTGCGAGGTGGCTTACGCTCTATGCCATCGCCTAAAAGATAGGAAGCTGTTAGGTGGTTCCAACCGCATCCTAAGCAAATTTCGACTACATAGACGCGAAATTCTCCATACTCACTCTGCATCTCATCTAATTCATCATTGGTTTTGATGCGACCGGAGTATTGGCCAAGTTGATCACCGAAGACATATTGAAGTTCAGTGACTTTATCTTTTCTACACATCGGGCAGTCGCGCTCTGTCTCTTCGCCATGGAATTTGGCGGCGCGCCTTAAATAGGGGTCAGCATCACAGGCATCAGATGTTGTATTTAGCCCACGATAAATGCTCGCAATCGTCGCCCGCTTTTTGAGGGCGAAATCGACATAGCCGCGCTTAGACCACATAAGGAGAAGGATAATTCGGAAAAGATAACTACGCTTACTGATTGTGAGATTCACAGCCGCCATCAAGATTCCTGCGGTGCGAAAACTCCTTGCAGTTAGATGGACCGGTCAATTAACCGATGGAATCTTTCAATCTGCTCTCGCCTCTTTTGTCTTATTCTCACCAGAGCGCCAACCTGATGCTAAATCAGCAGCTGTTGCCTTTGCAGTCGTGCTACTTCCTTATTCTTTTGTAGGTCCACTTGTTGGAACGATATTAGACCGAATCTCGCGACAGAGAATCATTCTCTTTGCAAATTTCTTTCGCGCGCTCACGCTTATCTTCATCGCAGGTTTAGTAAGAAATGGCGCAACCGGAATTGAGTTAACTATCTTCGTTCTAGTCGCATTTGGAGTTAACCGTTTAATACTTGCCGGATTGTCTGCTGGACTTCCACTACTTCTTGACACAACCGGAGCTGAAGGTCGTACCACTCTGGTTTCTGTTAATGCAACAGCGGTCACGGGTGGAACTGTGATGGTTGTGTTTGGTGGTGGAATTGGAATCGGAGTTAGAAATCTATTGGAGGGTCGGGTTGGCGCCGATCAAGCAGATTCACTTCTAATTTCAATTGCATCGGCTACCTTTTTTATCGCTGGATTATTGGCGCTGCTATTAAAGAAGGGTGATCTCGGCCCACTTGCTCATGAAGTGCGAAAAGAGAGCGTGACCCAGGCTTACCGAGAGATGGTTGCTGCCTTTAGATTCTTGCGGAAAATCCGCGACTGCTTCTTAGGTATTTCTGCAACCGCAATTCAGCGAAGTGGTTTGACTGCACTCACTTTGATGGCGTTATTGCTAAATCGAAATACCTTTAATGACCCAAATAATCCAGAGAGTGGTTTAGCGGGTTTCGCTTTTGCAATCACGATTGCTGGCGTTGGAATAACCATTGGCGCGGTACTTGCACCCTTTGGAGTAGCGACATTTGGCCGCCACAAATGGATCCGCCTCTCTCTATTTGCCAGCTCTGTCTTGCCAATTCTCTTAGCGTTCAAACAGAATGAACTTTTCTTAATTGCAACTGGATTTTTTGCCGGAATGGCAGGTCAAGGAGTAAAAGTCACAAACGATGCGCTTGTCCAATCAAAGATTGCAGATGAATATCGCGGCAGAGTGTTTGCGGTTTATGATGTAATGGTTAATTTTGGAATTGTTGGTGGCGCTGTAATCGCAGCTTTTGTACTACCTGCAAGTGGTGTATCGGCGCTTCTTCCAGCGCTCATTGCAATCGCCTACATTCTCTTCGCAGCTCTGGCGCTAAAGAAAAAGAATTTCAACTCTGATTTTTCGCCCACCAATTAAGTAGCTCTTTCTTAGCGCGCTCTTCACCCAGTGGTCCATATTCAAGTCGTAGCTCCAATAAATAGTCGTAAGCCTTACCAACGCTCGGCCCAGCTTTGATGCCCAGTATTTCCATGATGGCGTGGCCATCTAGATCGGGGCGGATCTTCATCAACTCTTCTTGCTCCATTAGAGCTGAAATGCGAGCTTCTAAGTGATCGTAATTTGCAGCTAGGGTCTCGGCTTTCTTTTTATTCCGCGTTGTGCAATCAGCGCGCGTCAAGACGTGAAGATGGGTGAGCAAATCTCCGGCATCTCTTACATAGCGACGGACGGCCGAATCAGTCCATTCACCGCCGCCATAGCCATGAAAACGAAGGTGTAGAAATACAAGTTGGGATACCGCTTCAACTACTTCATGCTCAAACCGGAGCCTTTTTAGCCGTTCCTTTGCCATCCGAGCACCAACTACTTCGTGGTGATGAAATGAAACGCCACCGCCAGGAATCAAAGCCCGCGTCTTTGGTTTTCCAATGTCATGAAGGAGCGCTGCTAACCGAATTACCAAGTTTGGGCCCCCCAGACGCTCTTCTAGCGCCATAGATTGTTCGACCACTGTCAGGGTGTGTTCATATACATCTTTATGGTGATGATGTTCGTCTATCTCAAGCCTTAGTTTGGGAATCTCAGGTAAAAACTTCTCACATAAACCAGTGTCAACCAATGTTGTTATTCCAGCCCTTGGATTAGGTGACATAACTATCTTCACAAATTCATCATGGATACGTTCTGCTGAGATTATTCCTAATCGCTCTGCCATTTCGCTCATTGCAGATAACAACTCTGGTGCAATCGCGAAACCAAGTTGTGCTGAAAAACGAGCGGCACGCAACATGCGAAGTGGATCATCACCAAATGAGAGTTCTGGTGAACCTGGAGTCCTTAACGTTTTTATAAGTAAGTCTCTGACGCCATTGTGTGGATCGATAAAAATTGGTTCATCAGAGGTAAGTTCGATCGCCATTGCGTTGACAGTGAAATCGCGTCGATACAGGTCTACTTCAATTGAATCGCCAAATTTCACGTCAGGTTTACGTGAATCCGAGACATACACTTCACTTCTATAAGTTGTAATCTCAAATATTAATTCGCCGCGCTTTGCGCCGATGGTTCCAAATTTCGCACCAATTTCCCAGAGATCATTCGCCCAATTCTTAAGAATCTTCTTTATCTCTTCAGGGCGCGCGTTGGTTGTTAAATCAAGATCATTTCCAAGTCGATCCAAAAGAATGTCACGAACAGAACCGCCAACGAGGGCGAGAGTGAATCCACCAGCCTTAAAAAGTTTCGCTAGCTCAAGGGCTTCGGGCGCTCTTCCTTTGAGTGCTGAGATTGCGATTTCACTCGCCGCTGATACTGGTGTTTCCATTAGAGCGTAAGGCTACCGAGTAGGCTTCTTCCCATGACCCCGGCACCAAGTGCGGGCGGCGAAGGTAGTAAAAAGAAGCGTAATCGGCGACGTTCACGCTCAAAATCTTCAAAACGTCCGTCACTTAAGAAACAACCTTACGCAAAACGTGTTGATGAGATTAGCGCTGGCGGTTTAGTAATTGATAGTTCTAGAACAAAAGGTTTGTTGATCGGAAGAATCGATGCCAAAGATCCAGATCGTGAGAGATTGCTCTGGTCACTTCCCAAAGGGCATATTGAGGAAGGTGAGTCACCCGAACAAGCTGCTGTACGAGAAGTTCGAGAAGAAACCGGTATTGAAAGTGAAATTTATAAATCACTCGGAGTAATCGATTTCTGGTTTATGGCTGGTGGAAAGAGAATCCATAAGACCGTTCATCACTACCTCTTTAATGAAAAGGGCGGACGAATCGCACCACAAGTCAGTGAAGTAGATGATGTCCAGTGGTTCCCTTTAGCCGAGATTGTCGAACGCCTTGCTTATCCAGATGAAAAGAAGTTGATTGCGCGTTCTAAAGAGATGTTCCAATGAAACGTTTTATTTGGATTTTGGCGCTCTTGTTAATTCCGGTACACCCAGTTAGCGCCAATACAACAATTACTATTGCGGAACCACCTACTCGTAACGCCCAAGGGATTTTTATAAATGATGATTTAGCTAGTTCGATAACTCCAGAGGGAAGATTAGGAAAACTTCTCTTTGAACGTAATTCAGCTATTCAAAGTTATGTGATTGATATGGGAACCATTGAAGAGATTCAAGATCTTGCCGATGGATATAGCTTTATAGATGAAGTGGGTGAAACAGTCGAAATTCCTGAGTTTGTAATAGCCGGTATCTGGCTTAACACACTCCGGAACGCCGTTAAGGGTCGGACCGTTACAGCTTTACCTTATGGAAATCCGGATCGAGAATATCTAGAGCGCAGATCATCTAGTGAATACCGATTCCTCAAAAGATTTGGGGCGGAACGGCTCCAAAGCTTTCTCGAACTTGGGGTTAGTAGGGGAAATAGCCTTAATTTAGGTGGAGAATCTACGGGTAAGGCAAGATTCTTAAGTTCCACCTATCGCCGAGACCTACGAGTTCTCTATTCGGTTGCGCCTGCACCAGAGTTGGTATCGCTCCGTCTTCAGTTAGGACAACTCCTCAACCCTGCACTTTCAAAAGGTTCCAGTACGGCGCTCTATGAAAGCCTCACCCTTGCACTAAAAGAAAACCAACGAAAATTAAGAGTAGCGCGTGGCAACTACACCATCACCTCTTCTAATTACGATCTTCCAATTACTGTAATAAATGATTATTCAGTTCCAGTTTCGGTTGAGTTAATTGCGCGGCCAACAAACTCACGAATTGTTCTCGGTTCGGTTCCAACAGTTAACGTGCCGGCAAATTCCCAATCCCAAATTGAAGTGCCGCTTCGAGTAAATGCCTCTGGCAATACTCAGATTGAGGTCAAATTAAGGAACTCCAACGGTCGCCAGGTAGCGGAGATTGAGTACATTCCATTAAGACTTGCCGTGATTTCACCGCTCACTACCTGGTTTACGACTGGCATGGCAATAATCTTGCTACTTGCAGCAGTCGTACAAAGTATGCGCCGAGTTAAGAAGCGGAAGAAGCAATGAGTGATCTTATTAAGTCCTCGGCCTTCATGGCGCTTGGAACTTTATTATCTAGAGTCACTGGCTTAATCCGTGGCCTATTAACTGTTGCTGTACTTGGAACTGCGCTCTTAGGCGATACTTATAACGTCGGTAACACAACACCCAACATCATTTATAACTTACTTATTGGTGGCGCCCTTACTGCGGTCTTTGTACCCCAGATTGTCCGTTCATTTCGTGATAACGATGGCGGCAGCGCTTTTGTATCAAAACTTGTATCCCTAATTGGAACCTTGATATTTCTCGTAACGGCGCTAGCGATGATTGCTGCGCCTTTTCTAGTATCGCTCTATGCCCCTACTTTTGATGGCCGGGCCCGCGATATAACAATCGCATTTACGCTGTATTGCCTCCCACAGATACTCTTTTATGGGCTTTTTGGGGTTCTCGGCCAGGTCACAAATGCTAAAGAGCGCTTTGGGCCAATGATGTGGTCACCGATAGCAAATAACCTCACGGTTATTCTTCTTTTTGGATACTTCTTAACAGTGGTCGACGATCTCTCAGTTGGAAGCATTACCGACCAGCAGGTTCTTATCTTGGGCGTCGGCACAACTATTGGAATTGCTATACAAGCTCTCTTGTTGCTTCCTTATATAAAAGGTTCTGGCCTGAAACTTAAGTTACGTTTTGACTGGCGCAATAGTGGTCTCGGTAAATCACTCCGCCTTGGAAGCTGGACGCTGCTTTCAGTTCTTGCATCACAGATTGGTTTCCTAATTACCGTTAATTTAGCGACAAGATCGGGATTAAGTGCGATCAACTCAGGGATTGAATATGGTGTGGGTTATACACCTTATGCAAATGCTTATTTGATTTTGATGTTGCCTCACTCAATTGCAACTATCTCGATTGTTACTGCGATTTTGCCACGACTTTCTCAATATGTAATTGATAAACACATTAATGAATTCGCTAGTGACATCAGCCACGCGCTTAGGTTGGTAGCAATCATTGCGGTGCCTGCAGCGTTTGTATTCTTTACATTTGGCACACTTATCGGCAAATCACTCTTTTTTGGAGTTGACGAAGCAAGCGCAGAATTTCTTGGGAAAGTTCTAGCTGGATTCGCTTTTGGCGCAATTCCGCTATCAATGAACTTAGTTGGAATCCGGGCGCTCAACGCCTTTGAAAATACTAAGTACCAATTTGTCTCTACGCTGATAACAAATCTCGTTGCAATCGGATTCTCTTTGGTGGCCTTCAGTATCTTGAAGCCAGAAGAGGTGGTAATTGGCCTAGCGATTGCATTTGCAATTAGTTATTGGGTAGGTCTCTTTGTAACGGATTACCTACTTAAACGATTTACCCAGAAGATGCTCCTTATCCGCGAATTGCCTTTTTATTTAAAGGTTTCGGTGGTAGCAGGGCTATCTGTGGCGCTCGCCTCACTAGCGCTCCGCTTTATTGATTTAGGAGGGAATATCCCTAATCTCTTACTGGTTCTCTTCACCACAAGTTTGGCTTACCTTCTCCTTGCGCGCCTGGCAAAAATCACAGAAGTGAGTGAAACTGTAAAGACGGTCTTACGTAGATAAGGTGCCCGAGTGAGCGTTGATTATTCGAAAGTCCACGAAGTAGTAATTGTTGGTTCCGGACCAGCTGGCTATACAGCCGCGATCTATACCGCCCGCGCCCAACTAAATCCGATTATTTATGAAGGTTCGGTGACTGCTGGTGGCGCGCTGATGAATACCACCGAGGTCGAAAATTTCCCTGGATTTGAGCATGGAATTATGGGACCAGATCTAATGGATCAGATGCGCAAACAAGCGCTTCGCTTTGGCGCTGGATTGGTTACTGATGACATTGTCTCGATGAAACTTGATGGTGAGATTAAAGAGCTAACTGATGGAATGGGAAACACTATTCGCGCAAAGTCAGTAATCCTTGCGATGGGTTCTGCTTATAAGGAACTTGGGTTAGAGAATGAAAAGCGACTTTCTGGACGTGGTGTTTCATGGTGCGCTACTTGTGATGGATTCTTCTTCAGAGAACAAGTAATCGCTGTTGCTGGTGGTGGCGACTCTGCGATGGAAGAAGCTAACTTTTTGACTAAATTTGCAACTAAAGTTGTGATTATTCATCGTCGTGAAGAACTTCGCGCTTCAAAGATTATGGCTGAGCGAGCAAAGAACAACCCAAAGATTGAATTTATGTTTAACACCCAGATCGTGGATGTTCTTGGTGAAGATAAAATGACTGGTCTGAAGCTAAAGAACACCAAGACCGGGGAAGAGAGCGTTAAAGATTTCACGGGGTTATTTGTCGCAATTGGACACCTTCCAAGAAGTGAGTTGGTTAAAGGCCAAGTCACAACAAATAGCGAGGGCTATGTAGAGGTTGAAGGGCGCTCTACAAAGACCAATATCAAGGGCGTTTTTGCCTGTGGTGATCTCGTTGATCACACCTATCGCCAGGCAATCACCGCAGCCGGCTCAGGCTGCCAAGCAGCCCTTGATGCAGAACGTTTTTTGGCAGGGCACTAGGGTTCGTTTAATAAAAAAGGAGAATGAAATGGCAACAGAGAAGGTAACAGCAGCTAACTTCAATGAGGTTGTTTTGAAGAGCACAACCCCAGTCTTGGTTGATTTCTGGGCTGAGTGGTGCGGACCTTGCCGTGCAGTTGCTCCAATTTTGGAAGAGATCTCAACTGAATACGCTGGCAAGATCAAGATTGTAAAATTGAATACTGATGAAGAGGGCTCAGTTGCTATGAAATACGGTATTAGCTCGATCCCAACCATGAATCTCTTTGTTGGTGGCGAAGTTGTGAAGAGCATTGTTGGCGCCCGACCAAAGCCAGCCATCGTCCGCGAGCTCTCTGAATACATCGGCTAAGCGAGAGCGTTAATGCTTAAGCCCGGCGACCGCGGGGAGTTGGTAACAAGTGTTACCACAACCCTTCATCGCCTTGGGTTCTTATCTGCAGTAAGCGATAACTTTGATACCCAAGTATCTGAAGCGATTCGCGCATTCCAACAAGCACGAGGGTTATCTATTTCGGGTTTGATTGATTCAGCAACTGAAAAAGCTTTAGAAGAAGCGCGTTGGAAGTTAGGTGATCGCTCACTTCGAATCCAACAGCCAAATATGCGCGGTGATGATGTGGCAAATCTTCAATCACGGCTAGTTGAGATGGGATTTAATCCTGGTCGAGTTGATGGAATTTATGGTCCAGCTACCGAGAACGCTGTAAAGGAATTTCAAAAATCGGTCGGGACAAAAATTGATGGGGTTTGCGGTCCAGGAACAGTCATTTCGTTGATGCGTTTAATGCGAACTGTTACTGGGGGAGCGCCTAGTGAGCTCCGCGCCCAAGCTGATCGCGCTAAACGTGGCCCGGCACTTGCTGACAAAGTAATTGTTTTAGATCCCAGTCCAAGGAGTGAAATTTCACCAATCACCTTTGATCTCGCTCAAAAAATTGAGGGAAGACTTATAGCTCTCGGTGTTTCAGTTTTTCTCTCAAGGGGAGCCTCTTCGACTCCTAGTGAGTCAGAGCGAATTAGTTTTGCAAACTCAGTAAATGCAGATCTTGTCATTTCAATCGGTATTGATAATTACAAAAACGATAATGCCCAAGGCGTATCTACCTATTTCTATGGCAGCGACCAACATGGAATCCACTCTCTAGTTGGAGAACGTTTTGCCACTTTGGTACAACGTGAGATTTGTGCCCGGACTAATCTTGCAAATAACCGAACCCATGCAAAGACATGGGACTTGCTCCGTTTAACAAAAGCGCCAACTATCCGACTTGAACTTGGCTACATCACAAATCCGAAAGATGCTGCGCGTCTAAATGATTCAACCTTCCGTGACACAGTTGCTGAGGGGATAGTTATTGCAATTCAAAGATTGTTCTTATCGGCCGAAGAGGATGCCAAGACCGGTACTTTGCGAATCGAAGATTTGCGTCGCGCCGGAATTCGTAACTAACCAGCGCTCTCTTATGGGAGAATCCGCGGATGTCTAACGAGCATGTCGAGCGCTACCGGACTCATGAGCCGGAGAACCTCCATGAGCGTTATGCCCATCGCGCAGCACATATGAAACCAAGTGAGATTCGCTCACTTTTCGCTGTTGCTTCTCGTCCTGAAATTGTCTCGCTCGCGGGTGGAATGCCAAATTTATCGGCTATCCCAATGGAGACTATGGCAACAATCGTTGAAAAATTGATAAAGGATCATGGTCAAGAAGCGCTTCAATATGGAAGCGGTCAAGGTCATCCAAAACTTCGCGAACAAATCTGTGATGTGATGGCGTTAGAAGGAATCCGGGCTAATCCTGACGACATTCTTGTAACTACCGGCTCTCAACAAGCACTTGATTTGATATCGAGAATTTTTATTGATCCAGGCGATGTTGTATTGGTTGAGGCGCCTTCATATGTCGGCGCGCTTGGCACGTTCTCCCAATATGAAGCGAGTGTTGTTCATGTCGAGATGGATAAGGATGGATTAGTTCCGGAAGCGCTCCGTCAGGCAATCAAGACGCTTCGTTATCAAGGACGAAAAATCAAGTTCCTCTATTTGATTCCCAACTATCAGAACCCCGCTGGCGTTCTTCTCTCAACTGATCGCCGCACTGAGATTCTTGATATTTGTAGAAATGAAAAGATCTTTATTGTTGAAGATAACCCATATGGCCTTCTCGGTTTTGATCGCCCCTCACCAAATGCGATGCGCGCTCAAGATTCAGAGAATGTGATTTATCTAGGCTCCTTCTCAAAGACAATCGTCCCCGGATTTCGAATTGGTTGGGCTTTAGTTCCACAAGCGCTCCGTGAGAAGTTGGTTATTGCTTCCGAATCCTCAATTCTCTGCCCCTCAAACTTTGCCCAGATGTCGATCTCTAGCTATCTCGCTGACCAACCCTGGCGCGATCAGATTGCTTCTTTTGTAGAGCTTTACAAGGTCCGGCGTGATGCGATGCTAGAAAGTCTTGATAGCTACTTCCCGAAGTCTGCTACTTGGACCCGCCCGGGTGGTGGTTTCTATGTCTGGGTCACTCTGCCGCCAGAAATTGATACTAAAGCGATGATGCCCAAGGCGATTGTTGCCAAGGTTGCATATGTGCCCGGCACCGCTTTCTATGCAGATGGTCTTGGTAGTTGGTCGATGCGTCTTTCATATTGCTACCCAACCCCAGAACGAATCCGTGAAGGCGTGAAGGCCCTCGCTGGTGTAGTAGAAGAAGAGATTGAACGTCGTAACTCTTTAAAACTTAACTAAGTTTCCCGGCAATTCTTAGTAAATCTTGGCTATCTGCAAACTCAATAAGAATCTTCCCGCCTTTATTACCACCCTTAATCTTCACTCGAGTATCTAGCGCGTCACCAATCTTCTCTTCTAGCTCTTGATATCTTCCAAGCGAGCTAGCCCCACTCTTCTTACTTGTAGATTTCTTTCCACCGCTATTAACCAGGATTAACTCTTCAGTAGCCCTAACGCTTAACCCTTCACTAACAATCTTATTTGCGAGCCGCTCAATTTCATTTGGGTCAGTTAAACCCAAGAGCGCACGAGCATGACCGGCGCTAATTGAACCACTTGCTAACTTCTTCTGAACTGATGGTGGAAGATTTAGAAGCCTTAGAGTATTTGTAATTACTGGTCGCGATTTACCGACCCGGTTAGCAAGTTCGTCATGGGTTAATCCAAAATCACTCAACATCTGGTTGTAAGCAGCTGCTTCTTCTAGGGCGTTTAGGTTGCTGCGATGGATATTTTCGATCAACGCTTCACGGAGTAATTCGTTATCACCAGTTTCGCGGATGATTACTGGGATTCTACTTAAACCAGCCAATTTCGAGGCGCGTAGCCGGCGCTCTCCCATAATCAATTCATATTGATTTTCGCCCACTTTACGGACTACTGGAGGTTGCAAGATTCCAATCTCTTTAATCGATGCCGCTAACTCAGATAGCTCAGAGCCATCAAAGATACTTCTTGGTTGTTTTGGATTTGGTCGGATACTTTCAATATCAACTTCCAACTTTCCAGCAACCGGAGCTTCCACGCCACTTGCTCGAATAGGTGTTGGGATTAAAGAATCAAGATTTCTCCCTAAACCACCGCGCTTTCCTGTCATTACCCAACCTCAGCACTTGTGATCGTGGGCGCACCCCGTCTTGCAATCTCACGCGCAACTCTTGCGTATGCATCTGCGCCATTTGATCCTGGATCGTAAGTCATAACAGTCTGTCCATAAGAAGGTGCTTCGGAAACTCGAACCGCTCTGGGAATTGGAATATCAATTAATTCATTTGGATAATGTTTACGAATTTCCTCGGCAACATCATTAGCTAGCCGTGTTCTTCCGTCGTACATTGTCAAAACTATCGTGGTTAATTTTAAATTTTGATTTAAGTGTTCTTGAATCAAAGTAACTGTGTGCAGAAGAAGTGTTAGACCTTCGAGTGAGTAATATTCACATTGAATTGGAATTAATAATTCATCTGCTGCAACTAGCGCGTTGACAGTTAGTAACCCGAGACTTGGTGGACAATCAATAATTACATAATCAAAGCGTTCGCCACGTGCTGCGTTTTCATTTAGATAATTTGTTAGCGCTCGCTTCAATCTAAGTTCGCGTGCAACTAGTGGAACCAATTCAACTTCTGCATTTGCAAGCGATTGTGTTGCAGGAATTATTTCTAACGCTGGATATCCGGGAACTTTTAACGCCGCATCTTTAACTGGAAGATCTTTAATAATTACTTCATACATTCCATTGACTTCATCGCGTTGAACCCCGAATGCGGTGCTTGCGTTACCTTGAGGGTCTAGGTCGATTACTAGGGTCCGAAGGCCCCCCATCGCTAGGGCGGCGGCGATATTTACGGCTGAGGTGGTTTTACCTACCCCACCCTTCTGGTTGGCCACGGTAAAGATCCGGGTCGAAATGGGCCTGGGCATGGGCTCACGGAAACGACGGGTCCCAACGACCTGACGAGGAGCTGTTGTTTCACGTGAATCACTCACGCGGGAGAGTTAACCAGCCTTAACGAGCTCAACCACGCGTGACACAGGGATATCGGCCATCTTTATCTCGTGAAATACCGATTTTGAGGCGATTTTTAGGTCAGCCGCAGCCATCTCTTCAGCGGCAGACTCCCCTTTCATCGCCAATAGGGAACCTCCTGGGCGAATTAAATGCCAGGTTGTATCGATTAACCGAGGGAGTGGAGCAACTGCCCTAGCTGTAACGAAGTCATACTCCCCTGAAACTAACTCTGATTTAGCCCTGATTACCTCTACCGAGAGGCGAAGCTCATCAATGACCTCATAGAGGAATTCGCATCTACGTTGGAGGGGTTCGATTAGGGTCACTTTGAACTTGGGTTTTGCAAGAGCGATAACAATCCCAGGTAGCCCTGCCCCTGAGCCGACATCTGCCAAAGTCCCTCTTTCAGGAAGAAGGCTCGTAACTGGAAGGCAGTTCTCAATATGGCGCTCCCAGATCCGCTCGCCCTCTTTAGGGCCAATCAACCCCCGCTCAATAGCGGTAGTTGCTAAGAATTCGGCGTAACGGAGAGCCTTAGCCCCATTCTCACCAAAGAGCTCGCTGGCTCGCGTTTCACGTGAAACGGTCAGGAAGGCATCACCACAACACAACGATCGGGGTCTTCTCCCTCAGATTCACTCTTTAGGCCGATCTTCTGGATGGTGTCATGGACGATCTTCCGCTCAAAGGCATTCATTGGGGCAAGTTTGATTGCTTGACCACTTGCCTTGACCTCATCGGCAGTTTCCTCAGCCAACTTAGTCAGGCTCGCCCGCTTATCAGAGCGGAAACCATCTAAATCGAGCATCAATCGAGAGCGCTCACCAGTTGCAGTCTGGACCGCAAGACGGGTTAGTTCTTGGAGGGCATCGAGGACTTCGCCATCTTTGCCGACAAGGTGGGAGAGCTCCCCGCCCTCAACAACTAAGTGGGCTCGGTCGTTCTCAATTCCGATCTCGATATCCCCATCGAGGTCTGCGATATCAAGCAACCCCTCTAGGTAATCGGCCGCTATATCTCCCTCTTCCTCAAGGCGAGATTCGAGCGACTTCGGTTCTTCAACTGATTCTTCGGTACTCATTTATCCTCCTGTTTTGCCCCTTTTGAGGCTTTTAAAGCTATTTATCCTTTTTCTTCTTCTTTTTCGGCTGTTGGCGTTGGCCCTTCGGCTTCTCTGGCTCGTCAACCGCTACAGATCCATTGTTCTCGCCCTCAATTGGCGGGTTCTTTGCAGCTTTCTTCTTTTGAAGCTCTTCCCATGCAGGTGATCCCGGCGCCGGGTTTCGCTTAATTACGTAGTACTGCTGTCCCCAAGTCCAGAGATTTGTTGTCGACCAATAAATCAATACTCCGACCGGAAAATTAACGCCGGTAACGGCAAAAATAATTGGAAAGAGATAAAGCAAAATCTTCTGTTGTTGCAACATCATATTGTTGCTTGTATCCATCTTTGGCATTCCTTTTACCATCAACTGACGTTGAGTTGTAAAAGTTGTCAGCGACATTAGTGCAATTAAGAAAACTGTGACTATCTGTGTTGTTAAATTTCCAGAACCAAGAAAAGTCTCAGAGATCGGAGCGCCTAAGAATTTAGCTTCCGCTGCTTGTTGCGCTAATTCTGGAGTGAATGTTCCTCGCGCTTGTGGTGGGTTCTTTCCAATTCCATTTAACACAGTGAAGAGCGCAAAGAAGATTGGCGCTTGAGCAAGGATTGGGAAACATGATGAGAGTGGGTTTGTTTTATGGGTTTTATAAAGCTTCATCAACTCTTCGGATTGCTTCTGGCGATCATCTTTATACTTCTGTTGAATCTTCTTCATCTCTGGTGAAAGCGCAGTTAGCGCACGTTGAGATTTGATTTGTTTAACAAAGAGTGGAATGAGAAGCGTTCTAATTAAAAGAACCAACCCCATAATTGAAAGCGTCCAAGAGACACCGCTTGTCTCGCCAAATATCGGTGAGAGGGCGCGATGGATGACCACCATAACCCCTGAAACAACCCAATATAAAGGGTCCAAAATGCCCATTTATCGCGCTCCTATCTTGATTGGTCCAAGCTTCAAACTCTCTGGTACGTAATCAACGCCGCCATGGCTAAACGGGTTACAACGAATCACTCGCCACGCACCCATGAAGATTCCAATGATGTTGTACTTTTTGATTGCGTCATATGTGTAGTGAGAACATGATGGGTAATACTTACAACGTGGCGCCAACCCTGGGGCGATAAATTTCTGCCAACCTCTAATTAGAATCAAAAAAGGAAACATTAAATACTTCATGCGCTCACCTTTTTAGAGAGTGAGTTAAAAAGCTCAGGAATCTCAACCTCGGCATTTTGATCCCGTTTATTTGCTCGGACCACAACTAGCGAGCTTTTTGGCAAGATATGAAGAGATTGACGGGAAGCGTGGCGAAGTTGGCGGGCGACCCGATGGCGTCGAACCGAACCACCAATATTTCCCGCAACTATAAATCCAATCTTTGGTTCAGTAAGTTCTGCTTCCGGCAAGAGATAACCAGTGAGAGTTTTTGTATGAGATCTAATTTTGGATTTTGTGACGCGCTGGAAATCTTCTCGTGAGGTAAGTCGATTCAATTGCGCAAGCACGTCGATCTAGTTCCTAAACTCTTAAGTTTTTGGGAAAACTATTAAGCAGATGCTGAGATACGTGCGCGACCCTTTGCGCGGCGTGCAGAGAGAACTGCGCGGCCACCACGGGTTGCCATACGAGCACGGAAGCCGTGCTTCTTTGCGCGCCGACGGTTATTCGGCTGGAAAGTGCGCTTCATGGGGTTTACTCCTTACGATCGTCCCAAGACATCACTTAAGCCTCGAGAGCAGGCGCTAAAGGTAGCGGGTGGCACCCGTATCTAAAAATTTGTGGATAACCCCTTGCTTTTCATAGGGTGAGGGCTTACTTTCCGCCTCTATCCACAGGTTTGGCCCAAAATGAGGGTTTCGTGGGTCTAAAGTTAAAGTTTAGACCACAGGTTGTGGATAACTTTGTGGATTACGGGATTTAGGGGAATTTGATGGCCAAGGCAGATATAGACCCTTTAGAAGACCTTTGGAGCGGGGTTATCCACTCGGTCTCCCAAGACTCCCCCCAGAATCGGGCCTTTCTAACCCTAACCAAACCCCTTGGGCTACTTAAAAATGATGGGGGATCAAACCTCCTTGTCGCCGCCCCAAATGGATTTGCTAAAGATGTCCTTGAGAGCCGGCTTAAAGTCGCACTTGATGATGCCTTGTCAGCAAAACTCGGTGAGCGGATCAATATTGCGGTCACTATCGATGAGTCTTTGGACATTCCAACCAATGAAGAAGAGGCTGAAACAGAGTCTCCGCGAGCTGGAACTGGCCGCCAAGAGACCCAATCAAAACCCCAAGAATCAGCCCAACTTAACCCGCGCTACATATTTGAAACTTTCGTTATTGGAGCCTCAAACCGTTTCGCACATGCCGCCGCAGTCGCAGTCGCTGAAGCCCCAGCAAAGGCCTACAACCCGCTCTTTATTTATGGTGAATCTGGTCTTGGAAAAACACACTTGCTCCACGCGATTGGCGCTTATGCAAAAGAGCTTTACTCGGGACTTCGAGTCCGTTATGTATCTTCTGAAGAATTCACAAATGACTTTATTAACTCAATCCGCGATGATAAGTCTTCGGTTTTCCAGCGTCGTTATCGCGATTTAGATATTTTGTTAGTTGATGACATTCAATTCTTAGAGAATAAAGAGCGAACCCAAGAAGAGTTCTTCCATACTTTTAATACTCTTTATAACGCCAATAAACAAATAGTAATCTCAAGTGATCGCCCGCCGAAACAATTAACAACACTTGAAGATCGCCTTCGTAGTCGCTTCGAGTGGGGGTTAATTACTGATATTCAACCACCAGAACTTGAAACCCGTATTGCGATTCTTCGGAAGAAAGCGGTTCAAGATAAATTAACTGCTCCTGATGATGTTCTTGAATATATCGCTAGCAAAATCTCCACAAACATCCGCGAACTTGAAGGTGCTTTGATTCGCGTTACAGCTTTTGCATCTTTAAATCGCCAACCGGTTGATATGGGTCTTGCAGAAATTGTTCTTAAAGATTTGATTCCTGATGAGAGCGCCCCGGAAATAACTGCGCCAACAATCATGGCCCAGACTGCGGCTTACTTCAGCCTCACTATTGATGATTTATGTGGAACATCTCGCTCGCGCGTTCTAGTAAACGCTCGCCAGATAGCGATGTATCTATGTAGAGAGTTAACCGATCTCTCGCTTCCCAAGATCGGTCAGACCTTTGGCGGCCGCGACCACACCACGGTTATGCATGCCGACCGGAAGGTCCGCCAATTAATGGCTGAGCGCAGATCGATCTTTAACCAGGTCACTGAGCTTACAAACCGCATAAAACAGCAGTCCCGGGCTTAAGTCCCCAGTTGGGGATAACCTGTGGATATCTGTGGATAACCGGTGGATGAGTTTCTGTAAGGAAACATCAATCTCTCTAATCCACAAATAACCCACAAGAAGCACACAGAAGAAAGGGTGGAGAGGTGAATAAGAAATCGGCTATGAACTGCGTTTTCTTTATTTACCCACAGAAAAACTCTCTGCTTATTACGACTAGCTCTATAGATACTAAGAAGTTTATGCGCGTACCCCACCCACAAATCTCAAAACAACACCAAGACACGAAACGATAGGCTCAAAAATATGAAGTTCACCGTCGATAGCGCCGTACTAACAGATTCCGTTAACTGGGTCTCCCGAAGCCTCTCAACCCGACCAATCATGACCGCGCTACTTGGAATTGTTATCGATGTCCAAAAAGATGTGACGCTCTCAGCCTCAGATCTTGAGACTTCAGCTAAATCTTCTTTTAACGCAGAAGTTAAAGAAACTGGAAGAGTTTTAGTTCCCGGACGACTTCTCTCTGAAATTTCGAAAAATATCCCTAATAAACCAGTTTCATTTATCCTCGAAGGTAACCGTGTGTTAGTAACTTCAGGTTCAGCAAAATTCACTCTCCCAACCCTGCCGATTAATGAATACCCAAACCTTCCAACCCTTCCTGAAACTTCCGGAAACATAACGAGCGAGCTATTTGCAACCGCAGTAAACCAAGTTGCAATTGCAGCTGGCCGTGATGATTCCCTACCAACACTTACCGGAATTCATGTTGATATAAATAAAGAATCAATCACCCTCGCTGCTACAGATCGCTACCGATTGGCTGTTCGTGAAATTAATTGGACTCCGAACGATCCAGAAATAACTACCTCTGCACTTCTCCGTGCTCGAACCCTGGCTGATGCAGCTCGCACAATTTCAAATACAAAGAACATCTCACTCGCAATCGCCCCAACCTCAAGCAATGAGCGTTTAGTGGGCTTTTCAAGCGAAGCAAAATCAATGACTTCACGTCAACTAGATGGCACCTTCCCGCCTTATCGCCACCTACTTCCCGCCGAAAGCATCGCCACCGCAATTATCGAGGTATCAAAACTCCTTGACTCGGTTCGCCGGGTAGCCCTCGTCACCGACAAAACAGTTCCGCTGCGTTTAAAGTTCAAAGACGGAACCCTCCAACTTGAAGCTGGCGCCGGCGACGACGCCCAGGCCACCGAAGAGTTAGAAATCGAGTACCAAGGCGAAGCAATTGATATCGCCTTCAACCCAACCTTCCTAACCGATGGTCTAAACGCCCTCGGCACAACATATGTAAATATCGCATTTACCGGATCAAATAAACCTGCGATGCTATCTGGAAAGAATAAAATCGATGGCGAAGTTGATAGCTCTTACCGCTATCTCTTGATGCCAATGCGTTATGCCTCTTAAATGAAGATATCGCACCTCTCGCTACTTGATTTCCGTTCCTACTCAAACCTTGAGTTAAACCTTGAAGGCGGAACCCATATCTTCATCGGTGAAAACGGTGAAGGGAAAACCAACATCATAGAAGCTGTTATGTATCTTGCGCTTCTCTCTTCACACCGAATCTCTTCAGACGCCCCTTTAATAAAACTAGGTCGAGAGCGCGCATATATCCGCGCCAAAGTCGGCGATGCCGACCGAGACACCTTGATTGAATTAGAGATTAATAATGGTCGCGTAAACCGTGCGAAAATAAATCAAAACCCAGTCCGCAGCCAGCGCGCTATCCAAGGAATCGTTAAAGCAATTTGTTTCTCACCTGAAGATCTTGATTTAGTGCGTGGGGATCCAAGTGAGCGACGAAACTTCCTTGACCAACTTCTAACCCAACGAAGCCCAAGATTGGCTGGGGTTATAAGTGATTATGAAAAGGCTCTAAAGCAGCGAAATACACTCCTTAAATCACGCGCACCAGAGAGCTCACTTAACCCGTGGAATGAACATCTAGCTAACTTTGGTGGTGAAGTTGTTGCTGCCCGCATCAAGCTAATTAATGATCTAACCCCCCACCTGCTTTCCTCATATAAAAATATCTCCATTAAGAAACAGCCAACTTTGGGCTACAAATCAAGTCTTGATCAACCAACTCAAAATAAAGATGAGAACAAAAATTTAATTCTAAAGAAAATCTCCGAAATCTCTACCCAAGAACGCGACCGTGGCATCTCTTTAATTGGACCACACCGCGATGACTTACTCTTAAATCTAGGAGAGCATCCAGTAAAAGGTTTCGCTAGCCATGGTGAGTCTTGGTCGATTGCGCTCTCACTTCGATTAGCCAGCTACCAACTACTTAAAAGTGATGGCGATAATCCAGTCCTGATACTAGATGATGTTTTCTCTGAGTTAGACCAATCCCGCCGAGAGCGTCTTGTTAAACTAACCGAATCAACTGAACAGACCTTGATAACAGTCGCTGTGGAGAATGATCTTCCCAAACATTTAACTGGAATCAAATATGAAGTTGCAGCTGGGAAAGTAACAAAACTATGAAACGCGATATCGCCCGTGAACTCTTCCGTTCTTACCGATCCAAAAGTAGAAAAAATAATTCCCGAGAAGAAGACCGCACCAAAAAAGAAGATCCAGAAAAGTTAAGTAACATCCTCAGCGATCTTGTAACCACAAGAGACTGGAATAGGGGGATTGCTGAAGGAACCCTTTTCACTAAATGGAGCGAGATTGTCGGAAACGAAATCGCAGATCACTGTGAACCCATCACGCTATTCGAAGGAAAGTTAACAGTCAGAGCCACATCAACATCTTGGGCGACCCAACTTCGAATCATCACCCCAGACCTTTTGAAAAATATCCGCTCCCGCTCTGAAGGAGCCTTGGTTGAAGAGCTAAATGTGATTGGGCCAAATGCGCCTTCTTGGAAGCGAGGCCTAAGGACGATCCGCGGGGCAAAGGGCCCCCGAGATACCTATGGGTGAGACTCAACCCTCACCCGAGCGCTAAAAGTCCGCCTAATCCACACCTAAACCCTTTTCTGGTACCCCTTAGCTCTCGCCTACCACTAGGATTCGGGGGTACCTAAGCCCATATCGTGGCTCTAATAGGTTTTAAAGGGGTTTAAGTGGCGGACAATAAGGTCTCTAGTGAAAAAATTGCTAGAGCGTATGACGCTAACGCCATCACCGTCCTCGAGGGCCTTGAGGCGGTCCGTAAGCGCCCTGGTATGTACATCGGCTCCACTGGCGAGCGGGGCCTCCACCACCTCGTTTATGAAATCGTCGATAACGCTGTCGATGAAGCTTTAGCTGGTCATTGCACCGAGATAAACGTTGCCCTTCTCGCTAAAGGTGGCGTGCGTGTAACCGATAACGGTCGCGGCATCCCGGTTGATATCCACCCAGTCGAAAAGAAGCCCGCCCTTGAAGTTGTTCTTACCGTTCTCCACGCCGGCGGAAAGTTTGGTGATGGCGGCTATTCAGTTTCTGGTGGATTACATGGCGTAGGCGTCTCTGTCGTTAACGCCCTAAGTCGTGATCTCTCTGTTGTTGTCCAGCGTGATGGTTTCTTCTGGGAACAGAGTTACAAACTCGGCGTCCCAAATTCTCCTGTCGAAAAAGGTGTTGCGACCACAAATACCGGAACTGAAGTTACCTTCTGGCCATCCGAAGATATTTTTGAAACTACTGATTACTCATTTGAAATTCTCTCTACCCGTTTTCGCGAAATGGCATTCTTAAATAAAGGTTTGAAGATAACCCTCAAGGATGAGCGTCCTTCACATGTAAATGAAAAAGGCGAACAACTTTACGTTGAATATTGCTACGAAGGCGGAATCACGGATTTCGTAAAACATCTAAACACCACAAAAGGTGTAACTCATAAATCAATCATTGCTTTTGAAGCTGAAGATACAAAGAACAAGATGTCACTCGAAGTCGCGATGCAATGGAACACCGGGTTCTCTGAATCGGTCTACACCTTTGCAAACACGATCAATACCCAAGAAGGTGGAACCCATGAAGAGGGTTTCCGCACCGCGCTAACATCGATAGTAAATAAATTTGGCGAAGAGTGGGGCTTTATCCGTAAGAAAGAAGATCGGCTAACTGGAGACGATATTCGTGAAGGCTTAACAGCTATCGTCTCTATCAAGGTTGCGGAACCACAATTCGAGGGGCAAACAAAAACCAAGCTCGGAAATACCGAAGCCAAATCTTTCACCCAAAAAGCGTTAAACGACTCAGTCGCTGAGTGGTTTGAGCGCAACCCCACTGAAGGAAAAGAGATCGTAAGAAAAGCGATTGATGCCGCGGCGGCGCGTGTTGCCGCCCGCAAAGCACGCGATTTATCGCGCTCTCGAAAAGGCCTCCTTGAAGGTCGTGGCATGCCTGGAAAACTCGCTGATTGCCAATGGACTGAGCCGGAAAAATGCGAGCTATACATCGTGGAAGGTGATTCTGCTGGTGGTTCCACAAAAGGTGGCCGCGACTCCAGATACCAAGCCGTCCTTCCAATTCGCGGAAAAATTCTTAATGTTGAGAAAGCTCGAATTGATCGCGTCCTACAAAATAACGAAGTCCAAGCGCTAATCACAGCACTCGGTACTGGTATCCATGAAGATTTTGATATCGCAAAACTTCGTTATCACAAAGTAATTCTTATGGCCGATGCTGATGTTGATGGCCAACACATCCGCACTCTTCTACTAACACTTCTATTCCGCTTCATGCGTCCACTAATTGAAGGTGGCTATGTTTATCTTGCACAACCACCGCTATACAAAATTAAATGGGGTGGTAAAGAACCAGTCCAATATGCATTCTCTGATAAAGAGCGAGATGGTTTTATAAAAATCGGAACTGAATCTGGAAAACGCCTTCCCAAAGAAGATGGAATCCAAAGATTTAAAGGCCTTGGCGAGATGCCAGCTAAAGAACTTTGGGACACAACCATGGACCCGAACAATCGAGTTCTAATTCGGGTAACCCTTGAAGATGCCGCTGCAGCCGATGATCTCTTCTCGGTTCTCATGGGTGAAGATGTCGAACAACGTCGCCAATTCATCCAACGCAACGCTAAAGACGTTAGGTTCTTGGATATCTAAATGGAAACCACTCCAGACCAATTCGACAAGATTGAATCAGTTGATCTCCAAGTTGAGATGGCGCGTTCCTATCTCGACTATGCGATGTCAGTCATTGTCGGAAGAGCTCTCCCTGATATCCGCGATGGCTTAAAACCAGTTCACCGCCGCGTTCTTTACGCGATGTATGACGCGGGCTATAGACCCGATAAGGGTTATTACAAATCTTCTCGCATCGTTGGTGATGTCATGGGTAATTACCACCCTCATGGTGATGGCGCGATCTATGACACCTTGGTCCGCCTTGCTCAAGCTTGGTCACTTCGCTACCCACTCGTGGATGGAAATGGAAACTTCGGTTCACCCGGAAACGATCCCGCCGCCGCAATGCGCTACACCGAAGCTCGAATGGCACCTCTTGCTATGGAGATCATGCGCGATATCGACGAAGCAACCGTTGATTTCATCCCTAATTACGATGGCCGCTCCCAGGAACCAGTTGTTCTTCCAAGCCGTTTTCCAAACCTTCTAGTAAATGGCTCCGCTGGTATCGCAGTCGGAATGGCCACCAATATTCCGCCACACAATCTTCGTGAGATCGCATCTGCGGTCGAGTGGGCGCTTGAAAATCCAGATGCAACAAGTGAAGCAACTTTAGAAGCGCTACTGGGAATTGTTAAAGGCCCCGATTTTCCAACTCGTGGAATTATCGTTGGTCGCCAAGGAATTGAAGAGGCCTACCGAACTGGTCGTGGCTCAATCACAATGCGCGCAGTTGTTGAGGTTGAAGAGATCAACAAACGAACTTGTCTTGTAATCACCGAACTTCCATATCAAGTTAATCCCGACAACCTTGCACTAAAAATCGCTGAACTTGTTAAGGATGGAAAGATAAAAGGAATTGCGGATGTCCGCGATGAAGGAAATGAGCGCCTCGGTCAACGCCTTGTTATAGTTTTAAGAAACGATGCCTCACCAAAAATTGTTCTAAATAATCTCTACAAACATACCCAACTTCAAGATTCCTTTGGCGCAAATATGTTGGCGCTCGTCGATAACGTTCCGCGAACACTTCGCCTAGATGAATTTGTTAGACATTACATAACCCACCAGATCGAAGTTATTGTCCGGCGCACCAAATATCGCCTTAGCGAAAAAGAAAAGCGCGCCCACATACTTCGTGGCTATCTCAAAGCACTCGACGCCCTAGATGCTGTAATTGCACTAATCCGTGCGAGCGCTAACTCTGATGAAGCTCGTGAAGGCCTAATGAAACTTCTTGAAGTTGATGAACTACAAGCCAATGCAATCCTCGATATGCAACTTCGAAGACTTGCCGCCCTTGAGCGCCAGAAAATCAACGACGAGTACGACACCCTAATGGCCGACATCATCGAGCTAAATAAGATCTTGGAAGATCCAAAGAAGCAGCGGACCATAATCAAAGAAGAACTCAAGGAAATCGCTGATAAATATGGCGATGACCGCAAGACTCAGATCGTCCCAGGCGGCGATACCGACCTATCGGTTGAAGATCTAATCCCTAACCAAGAAGTAGTTGTGACCATAACTCGCGGTGGCTATGCAAAGCGCACCCGCGCTGATCTCTATCGCTCCCAACGTCGCGGTGGCAAAGGCGTAAAAGGTGCAGCGTTAAAGCAAGATGACATAGTTGAACACTTCTTCACCGCATCAACCCATGACTGGTTACTCTTCTTAACAAATCAAGGCCGGGTTTATCGCGCCAAAGTCCATGAACTTCCCGATGCAGGACGCGATGCCCGTGGCCAACATGTTGCAAACCTGCTTGCTTTTAAACCAAACGAGTTAATCGCATCCGTTATCTCAATCTCTGATTACACAACCCTTCCCTACCTTGTAATCGCAACTAAATCAGGTGTTGTTAAGAAGAGTCCACTTCCTGAATATGACTCCCCGAGAACTGGTGGCTTGATTGCAATTACCCTAAAAGAAAAGGATGAGGTTGTTGCCGCATCCGCTCTAACCAATAAAGATGAGTTACTTCTCATTTCTAAAAAAGGAATGTCACTTCGCTTTACTGCAGATGATGAATCACTTCGCCCAATGGGACGCTCTGCAAGCGGCGTAATTGGAATGAAATTTCGCTCTAGCGATGAACTTCTAACAATGGCCACAATCCGCGATGAACGAAAGAGCGAAGAACTATATGTTCTAACCGCAACTGATGGCGGATTCGGAAAACGCACCAACCTTGATGAATACCGCTCTCAAGGCCGCGGGGGCATTGGAGTTAAAGCGGCGAAAGTTGATGAGAATTCACGTGGTGGATTAATTGGCGCGCTAGTTGTTAAAGCGAGCGATGAAATTCTTCTAATTACTTCAAGTGGAGTAGTAATGCGCACCCCAGTCAAAGAAGTCCGCGAAACCGGAAGAGACACGATGGGTGTTCGCGTAGTTAATCTAGATCAAGGCACCGAGGTTGTTTCGCTCGCAAAGGTGAGCGAGGAGGATTAAGCGCACTTCGTGCTATTTTTGCGCCCGCCCGCGGGTCAGGTAGCCTTGCGCTTCCGATTCGCGGGCCTATAGCTCAGCCTGGTTAGAGCGCTTCCCTGATAAGGAAGAGGTCAGTGGTTCAAGTCCACTTAGGCCCACCATATCGAAGCTGCTCGATTTTGCTGCGATATGGGGACTTAGCTCAATTGGTAGAGCACCTGCTTTGCAAGCAGGGGGTTAGGGGTTCAATTCCCCTAGTCTCCACAAAATAGCCTCCACAAGATTGTCTCCACAAAAATTACAAACAAAGGAACATCTAATGTCAGATATGCCCCCAATCTCTCGCGCAACACTTCACACAAACAAGGGCGATATCGTCATTGAACTATTCCCAAATCACGCACCGAAAACCGTCAAGAACTTTGTTGAGCTAGCTGCTGGAATGCGCGAATGGGTAAACCCAAATACCGGAACAAAAACAAACCAACCGCTCTATGACGGCACCATCTTTCACCGCGTGATCAAAGGCTTCATGATTCAAGGTGGAGATCCACTAGGAACTGGAACTGGCGGCCCAGGTTACAAATTCGCCGATGAATTCCACCCAGAGTTAGGTTTCGATCGCCCATATCTATTGGCGATGGCAAATGCTGGCCCAAACACAAATGGCTCACAATTCTTTATCACCGTTGCCGAAACCGCTTGGCTAAATCGCAAGCACACTATCTTCGGTGAAGTGAAAGATGAGAAATCACAAGCAGTTGTTGATGCAATCGCTACTGTTAAAACTGGCGGCGCAGATCGTCCAGTTGAAGCAGTAAAGATTAATTCAGTATCGCTTTCATAATGCGCCTACGCGGCCAATCACTCACAACACTCCTGGTTGGCTTTATCGCGCTCTCATACTTAGTCCAATTACTTCTTCCTGGTTATGAGGAAGCGCTCTGGATCTCAGGTTTTGATTTCCAACAAGGTGAGTATTGGCGCCTTTTAACGGTGGCCCTTGTCCACAGCGGCTTCTTCCATCTTGGTTTTAATCTTTATGCGCTACATATTCTTGGAACGCCGGTCGAACTCTATTTCGGTAGAAACAAATACATAATCGTTCTGCTCACATCTTTAATCTTTGGCTCTCTAGCAAGCGCCCTCTTCAATGATCCATTCACCGCAAGCGTTGGTGCATCTGGAATCGTCTTTGGACTCTTCGGATCCCTAGCTCTAGTTGGGGAGCGTGTTGGGATTGAGTGGCGGGGGATTATCGGAATCGTTCTTATTAACTTCGCCCTCGGTTTCGTGCTCGGCGGTATCGACTGGCGCGCCCATGTTGGCGGCCTGCTCGGCGGAACTCTTATTACTCTCGCTCTTAACCGTTCTAAGTAGCGCTTGCGCAACATCTAAGACGGCAACATCTGAACCTCGACCCGTCATTCCATCTGAAACCATCACTCGACAGAATGGACAACCAACTGCGACTTCCTGGGCACCAGTAGCTATCGCTTCATCTACGCGATTTAAATTAATTCGAGTACCTAACTTCTCTTCCATCCACATTCTTCCACCACCAGCGCCACAACAGAACGAACGCTCTTTATTGCGCGGCATCTCAATTACCTCAACACCAGTTGATTCCAACAAATCTCTTGGAGGTTCATATATCTGGTTATGGCGACCCAAATAACAGGGATCGTGATAGGTCAACTTATTAGTTGCCTTATTGACTGGCTTTAAACGACCTTCTTTAACCAAGGTATTTAACAACTGAGTGTGATGAACCATCTCTAACTCATATCCTTGTTGTTTGTAATCACGTCCAATTGTTGTGAAGCAATGCGGACAAGTGACTACAACTTTCTTTTTGCCTTTGTAGTTCGAATAGACCTCTTTAAATGTCTCAATATTCTCGCGCGAGAGAATCTGGTATAAAAATTCATTTCCAGCACGACGAGCAGGATCACCAGTGCAAGTCTCGCGTTTACCAAGAACGGCAAAGTTAACTCCGGACATATAAAGAAGTTCGGCAACAGCTTTAGTTGTCTTCTTTGCTCGCTCTTCAAAAGCTCCCGCACAACCAACCCAGAATAGATACTCAACCGATTCAGGTAATTCGCCCTCAATAACCTGGATTGGGAAATCGCATTCAGCTATCCAGGCATTGCGATCGGTTCGATTCGCACCCCAGGGATTTCCAGCCTTTTCAAGATTCCTAAAAGTTCCACCTAATTCGGTTGGAAACTCTGACTCCACAAGCACTTGGAAACGGCGCATATTCACGATGTGATCGATATGTTCAATATCTACTGGGCACTCATTTACGCAAGCACCACAGGTTGTACATGACCATAAAACATCTTGCGAAATTGTTTCGCCCACGATTGGCGTATCTGAAGGAACTTTTGCAAGCGCATGGTCACGCATCGCCATAATCAACAGTTTCGGCGAGAGCGGCTTCTCGGTATGCCAAGCCGGGCATTGAGATTGGCACCTGCCACACTCGGTACAGCTCGCCATATCAAGCAAGCCCTTCCAAGAAATATCTGCGGCTTTTCCAATTCCAAAAACATCATCTTCTTTAGGATCTTCAAAATCAATCGGCGCACCTTTAGAGAGCATCTCTGGCAAGGCGCCCAGCGTTGGTGCGGCATCCACATTTCGCTTGAAGAAAATATTAAATGGCGCCAAGAAGCGGTGCCACGCAACACCCATCCGCAAATTAGAAGCAACGACTATAAACCAACTCATTGAAACGACAATCTTCAATGTCGCAACAACTTGGATTATCCCACCAACATCTTCACCATCTATTAGCGCTACTTCTAGTTGGTGTAGCCAGACAACACAGACCACAAT
>Ga0208004_1000091_pt1 | contig 31825 bp, 33 predicted proteins | sample DEB08_DNA_6_FD_184522 | JGI IMG/M metagenome (GOLD analysis project Ga0208004, IMG submission 184522) | Aqueous microbial communities from the Delaware River and Bay under freshwater to marine salinity gradient to study organic matter... | ecosystem: Environmental > Aquatic > Marine > Coastal ...
TCGCCGACGAGGGCGGTTAGACCCGGCGGGTCGGCCAAGCCGCCCCTGTCGGGCAGACCCGGCGGGTCGGCCAAGCCGCCCCTGTCGGGCAGACCCGGCGGGTCGGCCAAGCCGCCCATGTCGGGCAGGCCTGCTCGGCTACTCCAGGCGCAGCGCGGACGGTGCGCTGTAGAGGTCCCCATTGCGCCCGTTGACGGTGTACTCGCCAGCATCGGCCATGGGCATATCAGGCGGACAGCCGGGCTCGCTCAGGTAGCCATCCCACACAAGCTGTGTCTGGAAGGCGTCACCTCGGTCGAGCGTGACTACATCCTTGTCATCGCTGGGATTGCAGTCGTCACTCGACCAGATGGAGATGTCGCCGGCGGTGATCAGGAGTTCATTGGCGCCAGGCCCTACATCACGCTTGCAGGGCCGGGTTCCGATATTCGTCACGGTGAGGGTGAGGTTGGGTGTAGATCCCACCGGATAGATGGCCTCCTCGGCCGAAGCCTCGACAAGGATGTCCTCGTCGGAGCAGTCGGTGATCTCCGTGGGTGTCGGCGATGGGGTCGGACTTGGCGACGTTGGCTGCGGGGTCGGCGTACTACTCCCTGTTTCGGTAGGTACGGGTGTCGGCTCGGCGCCGCCATCCGCATCGCCGCCGCGGCCAAAGATCAACCACCACAGCAGCGCCAGGATGGCGATCAACACGACCAACACAATGATCCGCCGGCGCCAATAGACGCCGGGCGGCTCGGGCCCCACGGGGTACATCATCGTGCTCACGGGTCAGCACCGTACTCCCTCCGCGGGCCGGGCATGGCAGCATCGGGACATGGCAACGACGCGGGTGGGACAATCGCCTCTCCTCCCTGAGCGGCCAAAGACAGCGACTACGGCGAAAGAGTCGCCCCACCTGGGGAACAAAAGTGCCGATATTCGTCGATGGTTCACCCACATAGGTCGATCTTTGCCCTGGCGGGAACTGTCCGGACCGGGCCGACCCTGGGGGGTTTTGGTGTCGGAATTCATGCTTCAGCAGACGCCGGTGGACCGAGTGCTGCCGATCTGGCGCCAATGGTGGGACCGCTGGCCGAGCCCGGATCTCCTCGCCGCCGAGCCCGCCGCGGCCGCGCTCCGGGCGTGGGGACGCCTGGGCTATCCACGGCGCGCCGTGCGTTTGCATGCCGCCGCGGGCGAGATCACGCGGTCCCACGGGGGCCGGGTGCCCAACAATCCAGAGTCGCTACGCGCCCTCCCCGGGATCGGGGAATACACCGCCGGGGCGATCTTGGCCTTCGCGTTCGATCAACCCGCCCTCGCCCTCGACACCAACGTCCGGCGGGTCCTCGCCCGACACGACCTCGGTCAGGCGGGCCCAGCCCCTTCCATCACGGCAGCCGAGCGCTCCCATGCCTACGACGTCCTCCCACGACGCCACGGCGCCGCCTGGATGGCCGCGGTCATGGAACTGGGGGCCCTCGTCTGTACAGCGCGCAACCCCCTGTGTGCCGAGTGCCCGGTGTCCTCGAGTTGTCGATGGCGAGCCTTGGGCTACCCGGCAGGCACTCCGGCGCGACGTCAGCCGCGCTACGAGGGCTCGGACCGTCAGGCCCGGGGTGCCCTGCTGACGGTTCTGCGGCAATCCGACGGTCCGGTCACGGCACAACGGCTGGACCTGGCTTGGCCGGAGCCCGCTCAGCGCGCCCGAGCCCTGGACGGGTTGGTCGCCGACGGGCTGGTCGTCCCCGCCTCCCGCGGGCGATGGGCACTACCGGACGAGTCCGGCTAGCTACGGCGTGGCAGCCTGATCGGCCGTGAGCGGAACCCGGTCATCTTGACGGATCGCCATCCGCGCACCCATCGGCTGGTCGAGGACAAGATCGATCCACGTGGAATCGCCAGCGATCCCGATACCCGCGCACTCCTCCGAGCCGCGAGGTGAGGTGCGTGCCGCTGAGATCTCCACGATGTCCGGATGCTCGAGTGCTCGAACGACGACCTCGTCGCCGGTGCACAGGCCGGAGTCCGGCAGCCCTACGGACACCTGGATCACGTTGGGCTGATCGGTTGCGCGCCACGCCACCGGTGTCAGCGGTGCTTCGGACGTCCCCAACGCTCGCAACGGGCCGATCCCCGCGACCAACCCCCCGACCACCACGAGGGCAGCGAGGACCGCAACGACGCCGACCAGCCCAAGCCAAAACCCCCGGGCGCGTCGACGCCGTGGCGCGTCGTACTCGCGAAGTCCGGGAATCAGGGGACCGTTCGGCACCTGCGACCCCTATCGCGCTAGTCGGTCTCGCCCGAACCCGCCGGGGGACCGGCCGGCTCCATCGGAGGAATATCCGGCACGTCGGCCTTGGGAGTCGTGGTGAAGGTGAACTCCGGACCATCCTCACCGGTGACGACGTCGACGAGCACAGCCGACCCAGGAGTGATCTCGCCGAAGAGCATCCTCTCGCTCAGCGGGTCCTCTACCTCTCGCTGGATAGTGCGTCGCAGGGGACGCGCACCCATGCTTGAGTCGTAGCCACGCTCAGCCAGGAGTTCGCGAGCCGCCTGGGTGAGATCGAGGGAGATATCCCGATCCTTGAGTCGCTCGTCGAGGTGGTTGACCATGAGGTCGACGATCTGGACGATCTCGCTCTTGCTCAACTGGTGGAAGACGATGACGTCGTCGATGCGGTTGAGGAACTCCGGGCGGAAGTGCTGCTTGAGTTCCTGTTGCACCTTGGTCTTCATCCGCTCGTAGGCCGACAGGTCATCGTTCTCCGGCGCGAAGCCGAGCATGACGCCCTTGGAAACATCGCGGCTGCCCAGGTTCGTCGTCATGATGATGACGGTGTTCTTGAAGTCGACCTCGCGGCCCTGGGCGTCGGTGAGCCGGCCCTCTTCGAGGACCTGCAGCAGCGAGTTGAAGATGTCCGGGTGAGCCTTCTCGACCTCGTCGAAGAGCACAACGGAGAACGGCTTGCGGCGAACCTTCTCGGTGAGCTGGCCACCCTCTTCGTAGCCGACGTATCCGGGCGGTGAGCCGAAGAGCCGCGATGCCGTGTGCTTCTCGGAGTACTCGCTCATGTCGAGAGCGATCAGGGCATTTTCGTCGCCGAAGAGGAACTCCGCGAGCGTCTTGGACAACTCGGTCTTGCCGACGCCCGAGGGGCCAGCGAAGATGAAGGAACCCGAGGGGCGCTTGGGATCCTTCAGCCCCACGCGGGTACGGCGAATCGACTTGGACAGGGCCTTGATGGCCTGCTCTTGGCCGATGACGCGGCGGTGCAACTCCTCCTCCATGCGGATAAGGCGCTGGGCGTCGTCCTCAGACAGGTCGGTCACCGGAATGCCCGTCATCAAAGCGAGCACCTCGGCGATGAGCTTCTCGTCGACCTCGGCCACGACGTCCATGTCGCCGGCCTTCCACTCGCGCTCACGCTGAGCCTTCTCGGCCAGCAGGTTCTTCTCGTCATCGCGCAGGGACGCGGCCTTCTCGAAGTCCTGCTCGTCGATGGCCGACTCCTTGGCGCGACGCACGTCGGCGATGCGCTCATCGAACTCGCGGAGATCCGGCGGGGCGGTCATCCGGCGAATGCGCAGGCGCGAGCCGGCCTCGTCAATGAGATCGATGGCCTTGTCGGGCAGTTGCCGGTCGGAAATGTAGCGATCAGACAGGCGGGCGGCGGCGTCGAGCGCGCTATCGGTGATCGAGACGCGGTGATGCGACTCGTAGCGGTCGCGAAGTCCCTTGAGAATCTCCACAGTGTCGCTGACATCGGGTGCGTTGACCTGCACCGGCGCGAAGCGACGCTCAAGCGCGGCGTCCTTCTCGACGTACTTGCGGTATTCGTCGAGCGTGGTGGCGCCGATCGTCTGCAGTTCGCCGCGGGCCAGCATGGGCTTGAGGATGCTCGCGGCATCAATGGCGCCCTCGGCGGCACCCGCTCCGACCAGGGTGTGCATCTCGTCGATGAACAAGATGATGTCACCGCGCGTACGAATCTCCTTGAGCACCTTCTTCAGGCGCTCTTCGAAGTCGCCGCGGTAACGGCTTCCGGCTACCAACGCGCCGAGGTCGAGGGTGTAGAGCTGCTTATCCTTGAGGGTCTCGGGAACCTCGCCGCGAATGATGTTTTGGGCCAGGCCCTCCACGATCGCGGTCTTGCCCACGCCGGGCTCACCAATGAGAACGGGGTTGTTCTTGGTGCGCCGCGACAGCACCTGCATGACGCGCTCGATCTCCTTCTCGCGACCGATGACCGGATCGAGCTTGGCCTCGCGGGCCGCCTGGGTGAGGTTGCGACCGAACTGATCAAGCACCAGCGACGTCGACGGCGTGCCCTCGGCAGGACCGCCGGAGGTGGCCGGCTCCTTGCCCTGGTAGCCGGACAGCAACTGGATGACCTGCTGACGAACGCGATTGAGGTCGGCCCCCAACTTGACGAGGACCTGGGCGGCGACGCCCTCACCCTCACGAATCAGGCCGAGCAGGATGTGCTCGGTTCCGATGTAGTTGTGTCCGAGCTGCAGCGCCTCGCGCAGCGACAACTCGAGCACCTTCTTGGCGCGCGGGGTGAAGGGGATGTGACCGCTGGGAGCCTGCTGGCCCTGGCCGATGATCTCCTCCACCTGTGAGCGAACGGCTTCGAGGGAGATGCCCAGACTCTCGAGAGCCTTGGCAGCAACGCCCTCGCCCTCGTGGATCAGGCCGAGCAGGATGTGCTCGGTACCGATGTAGTTGTGGTTGAGCATCCGAGCCTCTTCCTGGGCCAGGACGACGACCCGGCGGGCCCGGTCGGTGAACCTCTCGAACATGCTCAACTCTCCTCACTCGCCCCCGCGGGGCAACGGCGTGCCTCACGGCTCCGACGCACGCCGGACCGGACTGGTTCGATGCTAGTACCGAGGGCTCCGGAGCACCTGTTCGCGCCCGATTCCCTCGTGGAGGGGCTCATTTCCCTCGTAGAGGCAACCAACGCCGAGGGACCCGCTTTTTGTTCCCGGATCGCTACCGCTTCACGGCTGCTCGGACGCCGGCCACAATCCAGTCGGCGTACTGGGCCTGCCCGGATCGGGAGGTCATGCGGGCGGCATCACTGGCATTGCGCATATTGCCTGACTCCAGCAGCAGGACCGGCACGTCGGAGAAATTGAGCGTCGAGATGCTGCTCGTGACCAGGATCTGCCCGGAGATGTACGTCGAGCGGGGCGCACCCGCGGCCGCCATCGCCGAGACGAATCGTTTGGCCGCCCGTCCGGATGCCTTGGCAATGTCATCGGTCCACCCGGGCACCACCGCCGGAGCCATGACATAGAAGCCATACCCAGACGATGCCGCCCCGTCGGCATGAATGCTCAGCATGAGGTCAGCGCCAACCTTCTGCCCGAAACTGCCGCGCTTGTCGACACACGGTCCCCACTTGGAATACGAGTTGGAGTGTCGAGTCATTTTCACGGTGGCGCCCAGTGCCCGCAGACGCTTCTTGACCTGCTTGGTCACCTTCCAGTTGAAGGTCGCCTCGGGATAGCCGCCGTTCGTCGCCGTGCCGGTGGTGTTGCACGACTTCGTCTCGACGCCGTTGAAGTGGGTACGCGACAGCTCATCGAAGAACTCTGGATTTGAGTTGCCGAGTTGATGCCCGGCATCGAGGGCAATGACGACGCCGCTGAGCGGGCCATCGGTCACGGGGGCGCCCGAAGCCGGTGAGGTCAGCATTCCCACGGTTAGTCCGATCGCCGAGAGACCGCTGGCGAGGAACAGTGCTCTCTTCACCGCAGGAGCATAAGCATTCGACGGTTGCCGAGGGTATTCGGCTTGACCCGCTCCAGATCCAAGAACTCCGCGACACCCTCGTCGAAACTCTGCAGCAGTTGTTCGAACACCTCGTGCTCAACCGGGGTGCCCTCAAACTCCTTGAAACCGTAGCGGCCGAAGAAATCGGTCTCGAAGGTGAGACAGAAGACACGCTCGATGCCCAGGGCTCGGGCGCGACCAAGCAGCACCTGCAGGACCTGGGAACCAAGACCTTCGCGAACAGCATCGGGGTGGACCGCGAGCGAGCGCACCTCCGCGAGGTCCTCCCACATCACGTGAAGAGCGCCGCAGGCGACGATCGTGTCGTCTCGCTCGACGACGACGAACTCCTGCACGTCCTCATACAGCGTGACCATGGCTTTGGCCAGCATCCGGCGATCCTCGGTGTACGCCGCGATGAGGTCATGGATCGCGGCGACATCGGGAGTCCGGGCTGGCCGGATGTGACCGCTCACCCGCGGGCCTCCGGCTTCACCAGCGGGAAAAGGATCGTCTCGCGGATTCCGAGTCCGGTCAGAGACATCAGCAGTCGATCAACGCCGACCCCGACGCCTCCGGCGGGAGGCATGCCGATCTCCAGAGCCCGCAGGAAGTCCTCATCCACCGGCATCGCCTCGTCATCACCGCGGTCAGCCAACTCCGCCTGAGCGACGAGGCGCTCGCGCTGAATCACCGGATCGGCCAACTCCGAATAACCCGTCGCCTGCTCGTATCCATTGATGTAGAGATCCCACTTCTCGACCACGCCGGGACGATCCGGGTGTTGGCGCGTCAACGGCGACGTGTCCTCCGGATAGTTCATGACAAAGGTGGGGCCGGTGAAGCCGGGAACGACGTAGTGCTCGAGGAGTTCCTCGACGTACTTGCCCGCAATCCAGGTGGGAGCCGGCTCGATCCCGGCCGCGCGCACCAGCGCATCAAGTTCTTCTACCGGCGTGGCGGGTGTGATGTCTCGGCCAACCGCGGCGGAGACAGCCTCAAACAGATCGATCTCGGGCCACTCGCCGGACAGATCGTGAACCCTGCCGTCGGCGTGGGTGACCACCATGCTCCCCGTGGCCGCGACCGCCGCCTCCTGAATGATCTCGCGCGTTGTCCGCGCGACATCCCGGTAGTCCTCGTACGCCGCATAGAACTCAAGGGCGACGTACTCCGGTGAGTGGGTCGAGTCCGCCCCTTCGTTGCGGAAGTTGCGATTGACCTCGAAGACACGCTCGAGTCCACCGACGAGGGCGCGCTTGAGGAAGAGCTCTGGCGCAATGCGCAGGTAGAGGTCAAGGTCAAAGGCGTGGGAGTGCGTGATGAACGGGCGAGCTGTCGCTCCACCCTGCTGCGTCTGCAGGAGCGGCGTCTCGATCTCCAGGTATCCGCGCTCGGCCAGGCTGCGCCTGATGCTCGCGAGGACGAGGACCCGAATTCGCGCCATCTCTCGCGCCTCGGGCCGGACGATGAGATCCACGTAGCGTTGCCGCACACGCGTCTCTTCACTGAGTGGCTTATGGGCGACCGGGAGTGGTCGCAGCGACTTGCTCGCCATACGCCATTCGTCAGCCATGACCGACAGTTCACCCCTGCGCGACGTGATCACCTCACCGTGGACGAAGAGATGATCCCCGAGGTCGACCAAGCGTTTGAAGTCCTCAAGTGCCTCCTCGCCCACCGAGGCGAGCGAGACCATCGCTTGGATCTCGGTTCCGTCCCCGGCACGCAGCGTGGCGAAGCACAGCTTGCCGGTGTTGCGCAGGAAGATGACACGCCCCGCGATGCCCACCAACTCCCCCGTGGTCACATCGGGTTCGAGCCCCTCGTGCGCCGCGCGAATCTGCGCGATGGTGTGCGTCAGGGGCAGGCGCACGGGATAAGGGTGCTGACCCATTTCCAGCAGTCGATCACGCTTCTCCCGGCGAATCCTCATTTGCTCGGGTAGATCGTCCTGCAATTCCTCCGTCACGGGAGGCAAGGGTAGTCGCGCACTTCTGCCCGACCGTCAGGGGACGTTCCGCTCGTACACCAGGCGCAGCCCCACGAGGGTGAGGTCCGGGTCGTGATCGGTGATCGTCTCGGACTCTGGGACAACGATGGGGGCGAGCCCGCCAGTCGCGATAACCGCCTTCACGCCGCCCAACTCCAGGTTTAGCCGGCGCACCAATCCATCCACCTGGCCCGCAAATCCGTAGAGCGCCCCGGACTGCAGCGCCTCCACCGTGTTCTTGCCGATCACCGACCGCGGCGGGACGAGCTCGACCTTGCGCAGTTGTGCCGCACGCGACGCGAGAGCGTCGAGGGAGATCTCAATCCCGGGGGCGAGCGCCCCGCCGAGGAACTCGCCGTTCGCGGACACGCAGTCCAGATTCGTCGACGTGCCGAAGTCGACCACGATGGACGGGCCACCGTAGAGGTGAAAGGCCGCCATCGTGTTGACGATGCGATCCGCCCCCACCTCTCGCGGATTGTCAGTGAGGATGGGCACGCCAGTCTTTGTCCCCGGCTCGACGATTACCTTGGGGAGGTCATCGAAATAGCGGTCGAGCATCGTGCGCATTTCTCGCAGTACCGAGGGGACCGTCGAGCACATCGCAATGCCGGTTACCGGATCGCAACCCTCAAGCAGACCGTGGAAGGTCAACGCAATCTCATCGGCAGTAGCCCGCGGGTGCGTCGTCACACGCCACGACCGCACGAGGTTGGCGCCGTCGAACATGCCCAGCACTGTGTTCGTGTTGCCGATGTCTATGGCGAGAAGGGTCACGATGACTCCCGAAGGTCAGCACCGATGTCGAGAACCGGAGCGGAGTGGGTGAGGGCCCCAACGGCCACGAAATCGACGCCCGTCTGCCCCACGGCCCGCGCCGACTCCAACGTGAGACCACCCGAGGCTTCGAGTCGGGCGCGGCCCGCCGTACGACGTACCGCCTCGGACATCTGCTGGGGGGTGAAATTGTCGAGCAGGACGAGGTCGGCACCGGCCTGGAGGACCTCGTCGAGCTGATCCAGCGAATCCACCTCGACCTCGAGGGGAATGTCAGGGTCCAAGGCGCGCACCGCGCGGAAAGCCTGTGCGACTCCCCCCGCAGCGACAACATGGTTGTCCTTGACAAGAGCGGCGTCGCTGAGCGACATCCGGTGGTTGACGCCACCACCACATCGCACGGCGTACTTCTCGAGTTTGCGCAGCCCCGGTGTCGTCTTGCGCGTGTCCCGAACCTTCGTGGCGGTGGTCCCGAGGGCCTCCACCCAGGCGCGCGTGGCGGTCGCGATGCCCGAGAGGTGACAGAGCAGATTCAGCGCGGTCCGCTCGGCAAGGAGGAGGTCGCGCACCGGACCCGTGGCGGCCAGAAGCACATCACCGGGGACCACGGCTGCACCATCGGCGCAGCGAAGGCTCACCGTGACCCGCCCTTCGCTGGCCCGATCGAAGACGAGGGCTGCGACCGGGATGCCGGCGGCAACGCCGCCGGCCCGGGCGACGAGGTCAAGTTCACCGCGCTGCTCCGGCGGGACGGTGGCCGCAGACGTCACGTCCACGCCACCGTCGAGGTCTTCGGCCAGGGCACGGTCCACCAGGTCGGTCACCGCGCCGACATCGAGACCGGCCTCGCTCAACAGCGACGTCATCTCCGACGTGGGGCTACTGGGCATCGTCATGTCCTCCGCCCGTCACCGTCTCACGACGGACGACGACATCGCCTTCGGGGGTGAGCCGCGAGACCAGGCGGACCCGCCATCGTTCGTCGTTGCGTTCGGGGAAGTCTTCGCGCCAGTGGGAGCCACGCGTCTCCTCGCGCACCAGCGCCTGGTCAAGCAGAACCCGCGCCACCGCGTGCAGGTTCGTCGTCTCCCAGTCCTCCGTGCTCGGCTGCCCCGAATCGGGCAGCTCGTCCAGCACGGTCCGGGCACGGGCCAGCGAGTCTGCACTACGAATGACACTCGCTTCGTCCGTCATCGTTTGCTGGATGGTCCTGAGGTCGGCCTGCGCAATAAGTCGACCCGGCTGCGCGCTCACGTCGACAGGGTGCACCTCGAAGTTCTCCCGCTCGAGGACGCGACCGATGCGTGCAGCGAAGACCAACCCTTCGAGGAGAGAGTTGCTTGCCAGTCGATTGGCCCCATGAACTCCGGTACACGCGACCTCGCCGCACGCAAACAATCCCTGAATCGATGCGCGGCCATCGAGATCCGTGAGCACGCCTCCCGAGACATAGTGGGAGGCGGGCGCGACGGGGATGAGCTCGGTCACCGGATCGATGCCGTGATGTCGACAGCTGGCCAGGATGGTTGGGAATCGTGCCTGCCAGACCTCATGACCGAAGTCACGGCCATCGAGCCACACGTGCGGTGCGCCCGTCTCCATCATGCGTCGCTTGATTGCCCGAGAAACGACATCCCGCGGGGCAAGTTCGGCGAGGGGATGAACGCCGACCATGAAGCGGTCGCCGTCGAGATCCCGGAGGAGGGCGCCCTCGCCGCGCACCGCTTCGGAGACGAGCGGCTGCTGCCCACGCGCCTCAGGTCCCAGCCAGAGCACGGTTGGATGGAACTGCACGAACTCCAGGTCCGCGACTTCCGCCCCCGCACGCAGGGCCAGCGCCACGCCATCACCGGTGGCCACCGCGGGATTGGTCGTCTGTGCGAAGACCTGACCGAAACCGCCCGTAGCCAAGATGGCGACCGGTGCCAGCGCCGCGCCGACGCCATCGCGGGTGCCCTGGCCCATGACGTGCAGCGATACCCCCTGGGCGGCGCCGGTGTCGTCGCGCAGCAGGTCAAGGGCCAGCGCGTCCTCGATCAACTCGATCCCGGGGTCCTGAGCGACGGCGGCGACAAGGGCGCGCGACACCTCCGCTCCGGTCGCGTCGCCACCCGCGTGCGCGATGCGGTCGCGGAGGTGGCCGCCTTCGCGCGTGAGGCTCAGGGCGCCGGTGAGATCCCGATCGAAGGCGGCACCCCAGGCGATAAGGGCGCGCACGGCATCAGGGCCCTCGGTGACGAGCGCCCGGACGGCAGCGACGTCGCAGAGTCCAGCGCCGGCCACGAGAGTGTCGCGCAGATGCTCCTCCGGAGAGTCATCCTCGGCGAGCGCGGCGGCGATCCCGCCCTGCGCCCATCGCGTCGAGCCCTCCTCGACCTTGCTCTTCGTGACGAGGACGACACGTCGACCGGTACGACGTACATGAAGTGCGGCGGTCAACCCGGCGACCCCGGAGCCCACGATGACGGCATCGGCTTCGACCGACCACCCGGGAGCCGGCGCGCGCAGCGTCGTCACGAAGCCCCGCCCAGGGTGATCGCGACGTTGTCGATGAGGCGGGTGTCACCAACACGCACCGCGAGGAGCAGTCGCGCGGCCCCAAACGGTGGGGCGGGCGACAGGTCGGTGTCACGTACCTCGATGTAGTCGATATCAAGACCGGGATCGTCCAGGGCTGCCGTGACCGCGTCGATCACCGCCTCCGCACCATGTGTTGCGGCCCGTGTGCCCGACTCCATCGCCGTGGGAATACGACTTGCCAGCACGCGCTGTTCAGCACTGAGGTAGCGATTGCGACTACTCAGGGCCAGGCCATCGTCATCGCGCACGGTCGGGACGCCGACGATCTCGACAGGCAGATCCAGTGCGGTGGCCATCGCGCGAATCAACGTGAGTTGCTGGTAGTCCTTCTCACCGAAGTAAGCCACGTCCGCGCGAGTCACGAGGAGCAGTTTGGCGACGACCGTGAGCACCCCGGCGAAGTGCCCAGGCCGACTCGCACCTTCCAGTTGTGTGCCGAGGGGTCCGGGATCCACGGTGATGGCTGCCGCGACACCGTCGGTGTCATAGACCTCATCGGTCGTCGGCGCCCAGACGACATCAGCACCGGCGCTTTCCGCCATGCGCAAGTCGGACTCCAGTGTTCGTGGATACCGCTCGAAGTCTTCGCCCTCCCCGAACTGCGTGGGGTTGACGAACACCGTGACGATGACGCGGCCCTGCGATCCGACAGCGTCCCGCGCACCCTCGATCAGGGCAGCGTGGCCCCGATGCAAGGCCCCCATCGTCGGCACCACGGCGGTACGACCGGCGATGGGGAGCAGACCAAGGACCTCGACCTTCGTCGTAACAACGCTGATCACTCGGCGGCGTCCTCGTCAGGGAGGCGCGTGTCGAAAAGATCGATGAGGGGCTCCGCGGCCGCCGGGCTGAGCATGCCGGAGGCTACCGCGCGACGCACCGTCGCTCGTGCCATGGCCCGGTACGCCGCGGCGAGGTCCGGATCGGTCAACTGCTGCAGATGCGCGCGAACGGTCGCGACATCGCCGCGCGCTACCGGGCCCGTCAACGCACGATCTCCTTCGCGTAGTGCATTGTCCAAGGCCGCCGCGAGGAGTGGTCGAGCCATCCGGGCCGGGTCCTCCACGCCCGCCTCGTCCAGGAGGTCGAGGGTCTGCGCGACCAGCGTGACCAGGTGGTTCGCACCGTGCGCCAGGGCCGCGTGGTAGGCGATGCGCTCAGCATCGTCGACGCGGATTGGGTCGCCACCCATCTCGACGACGAGCGCCGCGGCAATGGGGTAGGCGGCATCGGAAGCGGTCACCCCGAACGGACAGTCCTCGAGGCGGCCGAGGTCCAGGCTGGTCCCGGTGAACGTCATGACGGGGTGAGCGGCAATCGGCACCGCACCCACAAGCGGTGCCAAGATATCCAGACCGTGACGTCCCGAGACGTGCATGACGATCTGCCCTGCCGCGACCACTGGCCGCAGGTCGTTGACGACGCGCGCCAGGTGATCGTCGGGCACCGCCACCATCACCAGATCGGCGCCGGCCGGCACCTCCGTGGGCGCGACGATGGGCACACCGGGGAGCAATGCCTCTGCGCGGACACGAGACAGGTCGCTCCGTGCGGACACCGCGGTGACGTCGTGTCCAGTCCGTCGAAGCGCAGCGCCGAGGACAGCTCCCACCCGGCCACTGCCCACGATGCCCACGCGCAGCCGCGGCGGTGGACTCACCAGGTCATCCGGGAAGGCGGTCACGCGAATCGATCCCATCGCAACCAGTAGAAAGCGCCGGGGCCAGCGGGATCGCGCAGGCGAGCAAGAGTCGACATCCGGGCCACATGGCGGGCACGATCCGGCCCGGTCGCACCCACGGGAGGCGATGTGCTCACAAACGACAGCATCTCGCGCTGTGTGTGGAACGTGGAACCCGGGACCTGCGCCGCACAGGAATCGACCGCCACATGTGCCGTGAGATTGACACGCCCGTCCGGGACGGGGTGAACGACCCGGCCATGCCGGTAGCCGACCAGGGTGCCCGCCCGATGATCCGTGAGCCGCTGCGTGACGAGGTGCCCATAGTCGCTGGCGAGTGCGGTGCCGTCCGCGATGAGGGTCGTCAGCCAGCGCCAGGCTCGATCTCGACCAACACCCACCTCTGCGCGATCCCCCACCTCGCGGAGCGGCCACCAGCGCGCAACCCAATCAACGGCCGCAACCGAGTCAACGCCGAGGTCCGCGCAGGCCGCAACGTCGGTGAGCGATGGACCAAGTTCCTCGACGCCCCCGTCGTCCACCAACACGAGCCGGTCGTGACCGTCGCCGTCCCGTTCGACGACATCGCACGGGACCTCATCGAGCCACTCGTGGGCCATGACCAGCCCCACAACGGGTCCAAGGGGCAGGCTCGCCGTCGGTGTTCGCGCCACGATCCATTCCAGGTCCGCGTCCGGGCAGGGCCGCAGATCAAGGCCCATCAGGCGAAGGCGAGGTAGGAGGTCCGGTGGCGCGCACGCGCGAATGGCGCGCAACAGTTCACCGTTGCCGGCACCGACATCGAGAACGGTCAACTCCGGCGGGTTAGCGAGCCGACGATCGATCAGGTGGAGTTCATCGATCATGCGCTCCGCCAGCAGATCGCTGACGGACGTGCGGAAGTGGTCACCCGGTGATTCACGTCGCCAGAACAGGTCGGCGGCCGATGACCACGCCACCGACCAGGGCCTCATCCCGGGAGATCCCGGAACCGTGCGGCGCGCGCCAAATCAGCCTCGCGATCCGCCAGTGGTCGAGCCTCGCCAATGTCGAGGTGGTGCGCCACGATCTGGACGGGTCCGGGTGCGAGATCGGCATGAACCGAGGCGAGGCTCAGGGAACGCTCCCACGGCCCCTGACTGACGCGGACCGATTGGACTCGCGCGTGCGGCGCCACCTGAACACGCCGCGTGATGCGCCCGGTGCGTGCGGCCACAACACGGTCGGTCACGGCGTAGGCGAGGAACCGCCATTGAATCGGTGACCGCCATCGAGATCGCCGAGGGACGCTGATCCACGGCAGGGCATCGAGATCCACTCCGGGGAGCACCTCAGCCACGACTCGAAGGGCCTCCTGCCGGGGGGCGACCGGGAGGAGGATGTCACGTCCGCCGCGAGTCGAGTCGGTGCCCAGCCCCGCGATCGTGAGTTGCACCCGCACCCAGCCTCGACCGCGCCACAGCAGCGGTGAGATCAGAGCGATGGCGTGCACTCGGTCGGCAGGCACCGTGCGCCGCTGCGTCGATAGCAGACCGAAGGTCAGCCGAAGGCCCTCGTTGGACCGAGCGACGGTGAATCCGTAGTAGGTGAGGAATTCCCCGACCACGATCAAAATCGGCAGGCCGCCGGTGGCGAGCGCGAAGACGAGTCCGACCGGCCCCTGGGTCAGCACCGTGATGGCGATGAAGAACAAGGACGCGGCGAGCAGACCGGCGGTCACGGTGCGCAAGAGCAGTCCGCCGAGCAGCCGTCCGGTCGGCACCCGCGCAATCACATCCGCCGAGGCCGACAGCATCGGATCACCCGTTTCACCGGGTCCGAACCTCAGTGGCGTGGACTCGGTCTCCTGTGTCGACTTCGCCAAGATCTCGCGACGCAGTCGATCACCCTCGGCCGCGGTGACATAGCGCAGGACGATGCGGGAGTCCCCGGCTCCGGCCACCTCAACGCGTACCTCGACCAAACCCACCAGGCGAGGGAGGAGCGGCGCGACGACGTCGACACTCTGCAGGCGAGACAGCTGAAGTCGTCGAGATGACCTCTGCAGGACACCGGAGTCGACCCGGAGGTCACCTTCATCATCGAAGTAGTAGGTGCGCTTGAGCCAGGAGAACCAGGCGAAAAGCGTGGCTATCGCGTATCCCAGGACGGCGCCGAGTACACCCACGAGGAGCATCGGAAGTCCCAGGTCGCCGAACAGGGAGCCAGCCGGACCGATGGCGAAGATGACAAAGAAGGGGACGGCTGGAGCGCCCTGCAACAGCGGAGTCAACGGCGCGGTACGACGCGGTGCCACATGGCGCGGCCCGACATCGCCACCGCCCACCCCAGCCGCGCCGACCTTGTCGAATTCCTGACCGCTCACAGCCCCGCCGACCGCTCCTCGCCTCGGGCCGCGAGGCGGTCCCGCAGGGCGGCGGCCTCCTGCGGCAAGAGGCCCGGGATGGTGGCGTCCGTGGTTGCCGCAGCCGTATGCAACTGCACGGTGGTGATCCCCAGGGATCGGTCCAGCGGCCCGGCTCGTAGGTCGACCAACTGCATCCGCCCGTACGGCACGATGACCAGTCGTCGGACCAGAATGCCGCTCACCACCAAGAGGTCATCGGCTCGCTCGGCGTAACCGAAGGAGCCCACGCGGCGGCCGATGATCCACCAACCCCAGACCATGAGCACCACTACCGCGACGGCATACACGCCGATCCACGCGGGAGCGACGCCGATCACCGCGAGGATGACACCCCCGATGACGAGCGGGATAAGGCCCAGGAGCAGCAGGGTCCGCCTTGCCGACGCGAGGCGCGGCGAGACCGGAGTCCACGAGCCCTGAGGGGCGGCAAACGCAGGCTCGACGTCGTATCCGCGCATGGCATCACTGTGTCACAGCCGCTAGGCACACGGCGGCTGCCTGCACGCCGTCTCGCGTGGCATGCTCCTCCCGTGGCGCAGTGGCGGGAGGTCGGCATCGGTGCTGCGCACGGCGAGGTGACGCTGGACCTCGGTGAACTACACCCATCCGGGCACGGTGCTTTCCGCCTCGACGTGGAGGTCGAAGGTGACGTGCTCGTCGGTGCTCGCCCCCGCCCCGGACTGCTGCATCGCGGAGTCGAAAAGCTCATGGAGGTTCGTGACTACCGCCAGGCCCTTGCGCTCGCGGATCGACACGACTGGCTGAGTTCTCTCACCTCCGAAATCACCCTTGCCCTCGCCACCGAAGAACTCCTCGGACTCGAGGTGCCTCCGCGCGCAGTGTGGTTGCGCACGGTTCTCGCCGAAATATCCCGCGCGTCGGCAGCTCTGCTGCACCTCGCCGGAGCGGCAGCGCTCCCTCCGGATGGGCTCCGCGCATCCGCAGTCCCGGGTATGCGGGCCCGCGAGGCATGGCTCGACTGCGTGGAGGCCTTCAGCGGCAACCGTGTTCATGCGATGACGACGCGCATCGGCGGCCTGGCGAACGACGCACCCAACGATTGGGATGCCACGGTCGCGCGGGCTATTGATCTCACGCGGGTGGAGGTACCGGAACTTCTTGATGCCATCAACACCGTCGTCCCCGCCGGTGTTGCCGTCCTTGAGCCCCATGACGCACAGGTGTGGGCCGTCAGCGGGCCGGTCGCGAGGGCCAGCGCACTCGATCTCGATCTTCGTCGCGATGTGCCCGTGGTGGCCTATCCGCAGATGCGCGACCAGATCCGGGTAATCACCGGAGCGGCCGGCGATGCACGTGAGCGCTACCGAGTCATGGCCGAACAGATCCTCGCCGACCTTCCACTGATTGAGGAACTGTTGGCACGTCTACCGGATGGCCCGGTCAACGTGCCGCTCCCGAAGGTGGTGCGGGCACCTGAGGGTGCGGCGTATGCGCGGATGGAGTCGGCCATCGGAGCCAACGGCGCCTACCTGGTCTCTGCCGGTGGCGTCACACCATGGCGGGTGCGTTGGCGCACAGCCTCCTACGCGAACGTGCAGGCGATGTCGGCGGCACTGCCCGGCACCCGCGTCGATGATCTGGCCGCTGCGGTGGGGTCGTTCTTGTTCATTGTGGGCGACCTCGACCACTAGGACATCGGCCGCTAGGAGCGGTCGTGTTCGCGCAGGTAGGTGGCGAATCGTGCCCGCAGCAGCGCCTCGGTGTCGGCGTCGAGTTCGGGGCTGTCACCGAACATCTGCCGGAATGCCTTGATCGATTCGATGATGGTGCCGCCGGTCGAACCGAGGTCACCACCTTCCCCTTCGATCGCCACCATGCCGGGCATGTGGGAGAACACGCTCGTGAAGAAGCCCAGGTCGAGATGTCGCTCGGCCACGTGGAAGGCCTTGTCACGCAGTTCGTCGAAGGGGAGGTCCTCGTAAACGACGTCGTCGGCCATGTCTGGACTCTATCGCCCGCGACGGCTTCGCTCAGTCCCGGTCGTCCTCGTCAATGCGACACATCGACTCCAGCCAGACGGCGGCGCCCACCAGGACCGCGCAGGCAAGCAGTCCGGCAATCGACGCGGCGAAGGAGGCGGATCCGTTCGATGTGCCCAGCACGGAGGTGAGCGCGAGGGCGATGCCGAGATAGAAGCCCCCGATGAGGGCACCGGTGCGCGAGGCAGCCAACGCCAGTGCGGCCGTGCGCGCGGCCACGAGCGGTGGCATCGACCGGTGACGCGGGTCCCGCCCGATGGGAGCAACGGACGATGAATCCGGGCGGCGCCCGTTACCGATCAGCGCGCCGCGACTCACAAGGGCCCAGATGAGCACGCCGAGCGCCAAGATCCACAGACCGATGGCGGCGAGGGAGGGCACGACGAGGACGCGGCCGGCGAAGCGCTCCACGAGGTCGACAGCGATCCACCCGATGCCGACGCCGACGGCCAACAAGATGGTGAGGGGCACCCACCTCGTCGGCTTCACGGGTCATTCCTCGGAAGCGCAAGGCTGACATCGGAGCGCCGCACGACATCCTGCTCGCCGAGGTCCGCAACGATCTCGGCCACCGAAGCACCGCCGGGGAGGTGCGCCTGCACATCGACGTCGAGCCACGGGATGCAGACGAAGCCGCGATCAGCGGCACGCGGATGGGGCAACGTCAGATCCGGGTCATCGCTGCGCAGGTCGTCGATGGCGATCACGTCGACGTCCAGGGTTCGCGGTCCCCAGCGTTCGCGCCGAACACGATGACGCTCGGCCTCGACCCGCTGACACACCGCGAGAATCTCCCGCGGCTCAAGGTCGGTCTCAGCGAGCGCAATGACGTTCATGAAGCGGCCCTGCTCCGGGCCACCGATTGGGGCCGTTTCGTAGACCGCGGAAATCGCGGTGATCGACACCCCGAAGGCGTCCAGCAGATCCACCCCTGCCTGCAGGTGATCGAGACTGTCTCCGAGATTTGAGCCCAACCCGAGCACGACGCGCGACGTCACCCTCGCTCCCGCACGATGCGCAGCACCACATCCGACACCGGGACGCCGACGGGAGCGCCGGGCTTGTGCAGGGACACTTCCACGGCGGCAACCCCGGGCAGTCCCAGGCACAGCTCCGCGATCCGCTGGGCCAGGGTTTCGATGAGGTCCACCGGCTCCCCGATAAGCACACCGTGCACACCCTGGGCAATCACGCCGTAGTCGACAGTGCGGTCGAGCTCATCGGTGGCGGCAGCCGAGCGCGTGTCGACAGCGACCGCAACATCGGCGATGAAGAGTTGCCCCGACCGGCGCTCCTCCGGCAGCACTCCGTGATAGCCCAGCCCTCGAATGCCGACTACCTCGATGATGTCCCGTCCCTCACCGGGCACGAGCGCGGTCATCGCGCACCCTGCCAGGCACGAGCGACCAGCACCGCATCTCGACTGGCGCGGACCTCGTGGACGCGCACACCCCAAGCCCCCGCCGCTGCGGCCAAAGCGGTAACGGCATCACCGGCGGCGTCGCGTTCGGCCAGCGGCCTCGCGCCATCCTGATTGCCCAGCACATCGCCGAGGAAGCGCTTGCGCGAGGCACCCACGAGCAGGGGACAACCCAGGTCTTGCAGGCGACCGAGGTGCGCCAGCAACGGCCAGTTGTGCTCGGATCGCTTCGCGAAGCCGAGCCCCGGATCGAGAACGACACGCAAGGGGTCGACCCCGGCCTCGGCCAGGGCCACCAGGCGGGACCGCAACTCGGCGGTGACCTCTGCTACCACGTCGTCATAGCGCGCAAGTTCATCCATGACCGAACTCGGCCCTCGCCAGTGCATCGCGATGTAGGGCACCGAGACGCTCGCGAGCCACGGCAGCATTGCAGGGTCCGACATGCCCCCGGAGACGTCGTTGACCATCACCGCGCCGACTTCAAGGCACGCCGCCGCGACCTCGGCACGCATGGTGTCGATGCTGACCGGGATGCCTTCGGCGCTCAGCGCCTCCACGACCGGGACAACCCGCGCGCTCTCCTCCGCGACATCAATGCGCTGAGCTCCGGGCCGGGTGGACTCACCACCGACATCAACGATGTCAGCGCCCTCCGCAGAGAGCTGACGTCCCCGAGCGATCGCCTCCTGTACCGAAGCCCAGCGACCCCCGTCGGAGAAAGAGTCCGGTGTGACATTGAGGATTCCCATGACGACGGTGCGGTCGAGGTCAGCCAGGACGGCGGGCAGTCCGATGGGGTGACGGGTCATCGCGGGTGCTCGCCGTCAGCCTCGAAGCAGGGCCATCGCCTCGGCCCTCGTGGCCGCGTGCGTCATCACCCCGCGGACCGCACTTGTCACGGTCTTGGCACCCGGCTTGCGCACTCCGCGCATGGACATGCACATGTGCTCACACTCGAGAACGACAATCGATCCCCGCGGTTGGAGGATGCGCATCAGCGAGTCGGCAATCTGCGTCGTAAGCCTTTCTTGTACCTGGGGCCGCTTGGCGAAGACGTCGACCAGCCTCGCGAGCTTGGACAGCCCGGTGATGCGGCCGTCCTCACCAGGGATGTAGCCCACGTGAGCGACACCGTGGAAGGGGACGAGGTGGTGCTCGCACGTGCTGTAGACCTCAATGTCTTTGACGATGATGAGTTCGTCGTGATTGAGATCGAAGGTCGTTGTGAGTACGTCTTCGGCGGTGCGGTACATGCCCCAGAACATCTCGGCGTAGGCCCGGGCGACCCGGGCCGGAGTGTCCGCGAGCCCCTCGCGATCGGGATCCTCCCCCACCGCGATGAGGAGTTCTCGCACGGCTCGCTCGGCACGTTCCGCGTCGAACTCCGCCACGGCCGGTGGCTCACGGTCCAGGCTGATCCTCGAGATGTCTCCCGGTGTCACGCCTCTCCTTGGTCAATCGCAGGTTCGACCGCGATCTTCTCAGGATGGTGGCCGTTGAGGTGGCCATTCGGCGAGGGCGCGGGGGTGTCCACGGGTCCGCGGGTGTCCGGCTTGCGCAGGGCTGAGCCGGTCCAGGCCGGGCGCGGATCGCGAAGGCGGAGATCAGCAAAGACCGCCTCGACCTCGGCCTTGTCCAGGGTCTCCTTCTCCAGGAGTTCGAGGACGAGCCGGTCAAGGACGTCACGGTTGATGACCAGAATGTCGTAGGCCTCCTGGTGCGCCGTCTCGATGAGCACGCGCACCTCCTCGTCGATAGCAGCCGCGATCTCTTCTGAGTAGTCGCGCATGTGCCCCATGTCGCGTCCGAGGAATACCTCGCTCTGCTCCTGGCCGTAGCGGATGGCACCGAGGCGTTCGGTCATCCCGTACTGCGTCACCATCGCGCGCGCCAGAGACGTGGCCTTCTCAATGTCGTTCGAGGCACCCGTTGTCGGGTCGTGGAAGATAAGTTCTTCCGCCGCGCGACCACCGAGCATGTATGCCAACTGGTTGAGCATCTGGCTGCGCGGCATCGAGTACTTGTCCTGGTCCGGCAGGACCATCGTGTAGCCGAGCGCCCGGCCGCGGGGCATGATGGTGATCTTGTGCACCGGGTCGTTGTCGGGGAGCGCAGCAGCCACGAGTGCGTGGCCACCCTCGTGGTAGGCGGTGATGAGCTTCTCGTGATCGTCCATGACCCGCGTGCGCTTCTGCGGCCCGGCGATGACACGGTCGATGGCCTCATCGAGGGCCTCATCGTCGATCAGTTGACGATTCGTCCGGGCTGTGAGCAGGGCCGCCTCGTTGAGGACGTTGGCCAGATCAGCGCCCGTGAATCCGGGGGTTCGCCGAGCCACGGCACGTAGGTCCACATCATCGGCCAACGGCTTGCCGCGGGCATGCACCTGCAGGACGGCGTACCGACCCTCGAGGTCCGGGCGCTCGACCGCGATCTGGCGGTCGAATCGGCCAGGGCGTAGCAGGGCCGGGTCCAAGATGTCCGGTCGGTTGGTGGCCGCGATGAGAATGACGCCGGACGACACATCAAAGCCATCCATCTCCACGAGCATCTGGTTCAGCGTCTGCTCGCGTTCATCATGGCCGCCGCCGAGTCCAGCACCACGATGACGACCTACCGCATCGATCTCGTCGACGAAGATGATCGCCGGAGCATTGGCCTTGGCCTGCTCGAACAGGTCTCGCACACGACTGGCACCGACGCCGACGAACATCTCGACGAAGTCCGAGCCCGAGATGGAGAAGAAGGGGACGCCCGCTTCACCGGCAACCGCGCGCGCGAGGAGCGTCTTTCCCGTGCCGGGTGGACCGTAGAGCAGCACACCTTTGGGGATCTTGGCGCCCACCGCCTGGAACTTGGCCGGCTCAGAGAGGAAGTCCTTGATCTCGTGGAGTTCTTCCACGGCCTCATCAGCCCCGGCCACATCCGCGAAGGTCGTCTTCGGCATGTCCTTGGACACGGCCTTGGCCTTGGACTTCCCGAAGTTCATCAGGCGCGAGCCGCCGCCTTGCATCTGACTCATAAAGAAGAAGAGCAGCAGGACAAGAAGTGCGAAGGGAAGCAGGGTGAACAGGAGGCTGACGAGCAGGTTGTCCTGCGGCACGATGACGTCGTAGCCGCCCGGGAGTTGACCGGCCGACGCCTTCTCCTGCAGTAGCCGCTGAAGTTCGACGCCCTGTCCGGTGACGTACTGGCTGGTGATGACCGATCCATCCTTGAGTGTGAGTTCAAGGACTTGGTCACCGTCGGTGATGATGGCCGACTCGACCTGGTTGCTCTCGATGTCAGCAATTGCCTGGCTGGTGTCGACCCGCTCGGGACCTCCGACACCGGAGATGAAACTGGACGCGATGATCGCGACGAGGACCGCCACCAGGACCCAGAACAGCGGCCCGCGGAAGAAGCGCTTGGCGTTCATGGTCGGCATCCCCTGCTCGGCGTGCGGCGGACTTTCCGCCTTCCCGGCACCTCAACCAGCCCGGGGTTTCCGGGATTCCCGGCTCCTAGACGTTACACCGGATCCCCGGGGGGACGCTCAGCCGCCGTAGACGCGTGGATCGAGGACGGCGACCTGCCGCAGATTGCGGTAGCGCTCGTCATAGTCCAGTCCGTAGCCCACGACGAAGACGTTCGGGATGTCGAAGCCGACGTAGCGGGGATTGATCGGCACCGTGAGCGCTTCCGGTTTGCGCAGGAGGGTGAAGACCTCGATGGAGGCAGCTCCGCGGGAGCCGAGGTTGCGCAGGAGCCAGGACAGCGTGAGGCCGGTATCCAGGATGTCCTCGACGACGAGGACGTGGCGGCCAGCCAGGTCAGAGTCCAGGTCCTTGAGAATGCGTACGACGCCAGAGGACTGGGTGCCCGAGCCGTAGGAGGACACCGCCATCCAGTCCATCGTCACGTGCGATCGGAGGTGGCGCGCGAAGTCAGCCATCACCATGGTGGCGCCCTTGAGAACCCCCACGATGAGCAGATTGCTCCCCGCATAGTCCGCATCGACCTGTGCGGCCACCTCCGCGAGCCGCGCCTGGAGCTGGTCCTCAGTGAGCAACGTTTCCACGATCTCGGACGGCACGTGGTCAGCGTCCACTAGGTCTCCTCGCGCTGTTGTCGTCGCATCGCGACGGGGGGGATGCGGGCAAGGACCAGCCTTCCATACTCGCGTCGACCAGCGACACCTCCTGGCAAATCAATCGCACCCTGGCCGTGCCACCGAGTGATGAGAGCATCAAGTCCGTCAACGTGCGCCGCGGTGAGATCCGTCGGTGGGCATCCCGCCTCGATCGCGGCCGTCCGAAGGATTCGGGTGCGCACCGCCCGCGGAAGTGCCTCGAGAGCCGCAACGATGAAACCCCCGTCGACTGATTGAGCCTCTTGGAACGCGGTCCGCGCCCACTCATCGAGGGCGTCCGCATCGTCCCTGAGTAGCGCTGCCGATCGAGCGAGCCCATCGACAGCCGCGGGGCCGACCGCGTCCACCACAGCGGGCAGAGCACTGTGCCGCACCCGAACGCGAGCGAAGCGCTCATCGTCATTGTGCGGATCCGACCATGGCTCGAGGTCGCTCACGCTGGCGCGCACCACGCGGCGCGGCAGGTCCAACAGAGGCCGGCGCCACAGGCCCGACCGCGTCGACATGCCGGAGAGGCTGCGGGCGCCGGACCCTCGCGCCAAGCGCAGCAACACGGTCTCCGCCTGATCCTCACGCGTATGGCCGAGGAGCACGGCGGGGGCGCCCAACTCCTGCGCCACCGACTCCAAGGCTGCGCGACGCTCACGGCGCGCAGCCGCCTCGAGACCGCCCGTGCCGGGGCCGAGCGAGACCTGCACGGCAATCACCCGAACATCGGCGAAGCCGAGCGCGCGGCAGGCCTCGGCCGCACGTTCGGCCGTCGACGCCGAATCAGCCTGCAGGCCGTGGTCCACGATGACCGCCGTCGCCGGGCGTCCCAGATCGGCGACACCGCGAGCGAGCGCCAGCGAGTCGGCCCCACCCGAAACGGCCACGATGACCCGCTCATCACTTCCGAGATCGGCGAGGCTGGCCTCGATCGCTCGACGCACCACGGCGCGTGGGTCGCTCATGCGTGTACCCGGCGTACCCAGGCATGGGGATCCGATAACTCGGCAAGGCGCGGCAACGTGTCCGGGGACGTCCAGACGGCGTTGAAGCCGGACATGCCGACGCGGTCGAGGACTCCGCGGACGAAAGCGGCTCCCTCGGTGTACTGGCGCAACTTGGCATCGAGTCCGAGCAGGCGCTTCAGCGCGCCGTCCAGGGTGCCCGACTGTCGACGCCGCTGGTCGAAGCGACCGCGGATGACATCGACGGTGGGGACCACCTGGGGGCCTACCGCATCCATCACGACATCCGCATGCCCTTCCAGCAGGGACATGAGCGCGGTCAAGCGGTCGAGAACCTCCCGCTGTTGATCGGTCTGCACCAGGTCGAGTAGTCCCGCATCTCCCAGGGTCCGACGCCGCACACGCGCCAATGCGCGGGAGATGGCCTCACCGACATCCGACTCCGATGCCGTGAGGTACTCGTGGACCTCTGCGGTGAAGTGCGCCGACAGCCAGGGCACGGCACCGAACTGCACGCGGTGTGTTTCCTCGTGCAGGCATACCCATAGTCGGAAGTCGGTCGGATCGACATCGAGTTGGCGTTCGGCGTGAACGATGTTCGGCGCCACGAGGAGAAGTCGTCCGTGCTCACCGAACGCCTCGTACTGGCCCAGGACCTTGCCGGAGAGCCAGGACAGCACCCCGCCCATCTGGAGCGCGGTCACCCGGGACCCAATCGCACGACCCAGGGACGATCCGTCCGGGTCGCGCAACTCTTCCGCGATCGGCTCCACCGCCACCCGGAACTGCGCGACGTTGGAGCGAAGCCACTCTGGTCGTCCCACGACCACGGCGCGATGCTCATCGAAGGGTGCCTCGAGTCCGGTCACGTCGGCCACGGGTTGAACGGCGCGCTCGCTCGCACGCCGCAACTGGCGGACGGCTCGGTCGACATCGTCCTCGGTGACATCCGGTCCTCGTGGCGCCAACCGAACACCGGTGGCAACGGCGAGGTCCCAGTCGACGATGTCGGTCACCACTTGACTCTACGTCGCCCGATCAGGTGAGGCAGCCGCACGCCGCGAGTGCGGCCGCTGCGCGGTCGAGGGCCGCGCGTGACTCCGGGATGCCCGTGGTGGCATCGGACATGAAGGCGAAGGACAACAGGCGGCCGTCTCGGTCGACCACCGTCCCAGCCAGCGTGGACACCTCGATCAACGTCCCGGTCTTGGCCCGAACAAAGCCGGCCGCCGCTTCGGTATCCGGCGTAGTGAATCGCTCAGCAAGCGTGCCCGTGAGCCCAGCGACGGGCAGTCCGACGAGCACGGGCCAGGTCCACGAAGGAGCCGCATCGCCGGCGCACAGGGCCACTGCGGACGCCAGCAGATTGGGCGAGGCCACGTTGGCGTAGGACAGGCCGCTGCCGTCGACGATGACCGTTGCGCTTGTCGGTAATCCAAGCGACTGCAACGTCTCGATCGTTGCCTGCGCGCCGGACTCGAAGGTGCCCACGCCAGTGAGACGGGCGCCAGCCAGGTGGGCCAGGATCTCGGCCATGTCGTTGTCCGACTCCGTGAGCATCGTCTCGATCATCGTGGCGATGGGCACGGAGCGAGTGCTGGCGATGACGTCACCGCTCGCGGTCGCCTGCGCGATTCCCGTGACGGCTACGCCACGCTCACCGAGCAACTCCGCGAAGCGCTGAGCGGCGGCGTACGCCGGGTCCTCGACCCGGCCGTCGCCATCGGGGAGTCGCGAGCGGTCGACCGTGAGGGGTGACACCACCGCGGCCACACCGAGCGCCGGGTAGCTGCCGTCCCAACCGGGTGCGAGGCCGGGACCGGCAAACAGTGACGTGTCGTACTGCACGGCCACCGGTCCTCCAGCAGCCGCCGCCACCTGGTCCGCGAGAGCGGTGAGGGAGGAGCCGTCGGCGCTCACGGTCGCCAACGTCGGATCGCCTGCGCCCACCAAGGTGACGGCGCCAGCCGTGGCCACCACCGTCGTCTCGATCTGTGCCTCTGGGCCGAGTACATCGAGAACGGCGAGAGCCGTGAGCATCTTGTCGTTGGAAGCAAGCGACCGCGGTGTCGCTGGCTCGCGCTGGTAGACGATCTCCCCGCTGGCGACGTCGATCACCACCGCTCCCACGGACTCGCCCAAAGTGGCATCGCCGAGGAGCGGATCGAGCACCGCGTCAATGCCGCGCGGGATCCCATCCGGGGCGGACTCCGTGGCTGGCAACACCGCCGGAGCCGGCCCGAGGGGTGCAGCAGCAAGGGCGGGGGCGGCCACGAGTGCCATGACTGCGACACCCGCGATGACGGTCCACCGTCGGGGATTCATCAGGCGATGCCTCCCTGGAGCCCTGCCACCACGCGCTTCGTGGTGTCCAGGTCATTCATCGTAAAGAGGTGAACGCCGGGGACCCCGGATTGATGGAGTTCGCTGGCCTGAGCGAGCGTGTGGTCGATCCCGATGGAGCGGACCTCCTCGTCATCCGCGCAGGAAGCCACGGCCTCGACCAGCGCCGGCGGCATGCGGATGGAGAAGATTTCCGGCAATCGCTCCACGTGGGAACGCCGGGTGACGACCTTCAGCCCGGGGATGATGGGCATGGTGATGCCGACGCCGCGGGCCGCTTCCACGAAGTCGAAGTAGGCGTCATTGTCGAAGAACATCTGAGTGATCGCGAAGGATGCACCCGCCCTCTCCTTGCGTGCGAGCGTTTCCAGGTCGTGCTCAAGGTCACGAGCCTCGGCGTGAACTTCGGGGTAGGCACCCACTCCCACGCGGAATGCCGTGGTGGCCGGCTCGGCAACTTCCTCAACGTACTCACCTCGATTCAACGCCATGATCTGCTCGACGAGGTCGACGGCGTGCTCATGCCCTCCGGTGGCCGGTCGGAAGGGACCGCCCATCTGGCCGTCGCCGCGGATGACCAGCAGGGTGCGCATGCCGACGTAGTCGAGGTCGATGAGGTAATCCTCGGAATCGAGCCGACTAAAACCGCCACAGATGACATGTGGGAGCACCTCAAGATCAAAGCGATCGCGAATCATCGAGCAGATACCCATGCTTCCAGGCTTCTTGCGACGGGTGATGCGCCGCATCTCACCCTCGGGGGAAGTCACCTCCATTTGCTCGGCCTGGTGGTAGGTCACGCTGACGAAGCGAGGCCGCCAATCACCAAGGCCCTCGAGGAACTCCACAAGCGTTCCTGCACCCTGGCCCTTCAGCGGTGGCATGATCTCGATGGACACGGAATCGCGCAACGATTCTCCCGGCTCGACCGAGCCGATGCGGGAGGGTCTCCGGGCGGTGTCCATATTGCTTGCATCTTCCACCATGCCAGGAGGGGACGTGACACCGCAGCCACTGGAATTCGACGTAACAATCGAAATCCCGACGGGCAGTCGCAACAAGTATGAGATGGATCACGTGACCGGCCGGATTCGGCTCGATCGCATGCTCTTCACGGCGACCCGCTACCCGCATGACTACGGCTTCGTCGACGACACCCTCGGGTTGGACGGTGACCCACTCGACGCGCTCGTCATGGTCGCTGAGCCGACGTTTCCCGGAGTGGTGATTCGCTGCCGGGCGGTGGGCATGTTCCGAATGACCGACGAGGCCGGTGGGGATGACAAGGTGCTCTGCGTACCGTCAAGTGATCCGCGCCAGGAACACATGCGCGACATCTACCACGTGTCGGAGTTCGACCGCCTCGAGATCCAGCACTTCTTCGAGGTCTACAAGGACCTTGAGCCGGGCAAGTCGGTGGAGGGTGCGACCTGGGTAGGTCGCGAGGACGCCGAGATCGAAATTAGGGAGTCCTGGGCCCGCTACCAGGCCCTCGAGCATTAGCACCCTCGTGGGTTGTAGTCGCTACGTCGCGGAGTGAGCGACGAAGACCCACAAGCGTGCGGATCTGCCGAGTTGAAGGAAGATTTCCCCATGACCCACCACCGTCCACCGCCGCCGCGCGGATCAGGTGACGGGTGGGTCACGCTCTCCTCCGGTCAGGTGAAGTGGGGATTATTTGGTGCCGCGGGCATGCTCCTGCGCCACGATCACGCCGTGCTCTTGGCGCGTCGAGCCGAGTGGGTGCACGGAGGCAATGGTCAGTGGTCGGTTCCCGGCGGCGCAATCGACAAGGATGAGATGCCCGAGCACGCGGCGCTGCGCGAGTTCGACGAGGAGATCGGCCCGGTGCCCCGCGGACTGCGCATCGTCGGCATCCATACGGTGGTCATCGAAGCCGATGTGTGGAGTTACCACACCTGCTGCGCACTCGTCGATGAGCGGCCGACGTACACCGAACTCGGGACGACCGAGAACGACGAGGCCCGCTGGTGGCACCTCGACGAAGTGGATTCGCTGCCGCTATTCCCACCCTTTGCTCAGGCGCTCCCGCACCTGTTGCGTATCTACGACGAAGCGGCAAGCGCCTGACGGCTCGATCAGGCGCGGCGACTGGACGTCAAGATGAGCACGAAGGACGCTGCCATGAGCGCGCAGAAGGCCAATGATGCGATGCGCAGCCAGCCCCAGTCACCCGGCATAGTGACGAGGATGACGCCGAGCAGACCGTAGGTGATGAGCGCGACGGCGCTGGCCCCCATGACCGGATGGTCGCCGGCGCGACGCACCAGCCAGCATTGTCCGGCGTAGCCCACGAGCACCGCCCCGGCCACCCGCAGCGCCCACTCCGTCGGATCGAGGTGAGCCAGCCCGAGAGACTCGGCAATGCGCACCGGGTCGGCGAGCATCACGAGTCCGGAGATGAGGAGGGTGACCGATCCGACCGCGAGGGAGATCCGCGCAAGACGCGCCGACACAGCGAGCCCGGTGATGTCCCGAAGATCAGCCTCGGTCATGGCGTGACAGTAGCGCCGAATACGCGGAAAACTCGCCGTGAACAGGGCGTGTCGCGGAGCTCTCCGGTCGCTGACGGTTTCGCGGCGTTAGCGTGCGGCGGCGTTCGCCAGGCCAAGTTCGGCGATGAACGACGCAACGAGGTGGTCGATGAGCTCCTCGCGGGGCACCAACAGTGGGTCCCAGGACAGCACGGTTTCTTCCATCCCCACGAGCCACCCGCGTACGACGAGGTGGGCGAGCGGACCCACATCGGGATTGCCGGCAGCATCGAGCCAGCGCGGAACCAGGGCATCGCGCGTACGCGCAATGAGGTCCACGACTCGTTGATCGCCTCCCCCAGCAGCGCGGACGAGGGTGGTGTAGCTCCCCCGATTGCGCTCGACCAGCCGGACGAAGCCCTCGACCAGTCGCCGGATCCGCTCCGGTGGAGCAGCGTCGTCAGGAACCCGCGGAGGTCGCAGCAACTGGTCACTCGCGGCGCTCACCACGGCGACGTAGAAGTCCGCCTTCGTTGGGAAGTAGTGGAACAGCAGCGTGCGCGAGATCCCCGCGCGCGCCGCCACCTCATCGAGCGCCAACTCATGGATCGGACGTTCCTGCAGGAGATCCCATCCGATCTCGATGAGTTGGGCACGACGAGCGTCCGCGCTCATGCGAGCGGTGGGCACCGTGGTGGTGCCCACCGACTCAGACGTAGCGACCACCCGACTCGGCGAGAGCGACGACGGAGGCGGGCGGCGTGAAGCGGTCGCCGTAGCGGTCCGCGAGTTCACGGGCACGCTCCACAAAACCAGCCGGACCACCCGGGTAGCCGTTGACGAACTGCAGGACGCCACCGGTCCACGGCGGGAAGCCGATGCCGAAGATGGAGCCAATGTTCGCCTCCGGCACCGAGCGCAGGACGCCTTCGTCGTAGCACTTGATCGACTCAATCGCTTCGGCGAAGAGCATCCGCTCCTTCATGTCCTCGAAGGGAATGTCGAGGTTTTCACCGCCGAAGTTCTCCGCCAGACCGTCCCACAGGCCGAGGCGCTTGCCCTCGCCGTACTCGTAGAAGCCGGCTCCGGCGGCACGTCCGCCACGCTCGAACTCCAGGACCATGCGATCCACCGCCGCATTCGACGGATGGTCGGGAAACTCTTGACCGGCAGCAGCCGCGGCGGCTCGCGCTTCCTCGCGGATACGGCGGCCGAGGGTGAGACTCACCTCGTCGAAGAGTGCGAGCGGCCCGGTCGGGTAGCCCGCCTGCAAGCCTGCCTGCTCGATTGAGGGCGCGGGTACACCCTCGGCGAGCATGGCGACGGCCTCGCCCATGAAGGTGCCGATGACGCGGCTGGTGAAGAAGCCTCGGCTGTCGTTGACAACGATCGGGGTCTTCTTGATCTTGGCCGCAACGTCGAGGGCCTTGGCGATCGTGGCATCGGAGGTCTTGTCGCCAACGACGATTTCCAGCAGCGGCATCTTGTCAACGGGCGAAAAGAAGTGCAGACCGATGAAGTCCTCAGGGCGTGACACCGCGGTGGCGAGCCCGGAGATGGGCAGGGTCGAGGTGTTGGAGCCAAGGAGGGCATCCGCGGCGGCGACCTGCTCGATGCGGCCGAAGACCTCCTCCTTCAACTCCTGGTTCTCGAAGACCGCCTCGATGACGAGATCGACGCCCTTGGCCTGCTCGATGTTGTCGGTCGGCGTGATCCGGGCAAGCACATCATCGCGCTGCGCCTCTGTCATCTTGCCGCGCGAAACAGCCTTGTCGAGAATCGTCTGCGAGTAGGCCTTGCCCTTCTCGGCGGACTCCAACGAGGTGTCCACCAGGACGACCTCGATGCCGTTGCGAGCACAGACGTAGGCGATGCCCGCGCCCATCATTCCGGCGCCCATGACGAGAGCACGCTGCGGCTCGTATTTCGCATGGCCGTCGGGACGAGCCCCACCCTTGGTGATGTGCTGCAGGTCGAAGAAGAATGCCTGTGTCATGTTCTTGGCGACCTGACCCGTCGCAAGACTGGTGAAGTAGCGCCCCTCGATCTTCTCCGCCGTCGCGAAGTCCACCTGGGCACCTTCGACGGCCGCTGACATGATGGCCAGTGGTGCAGGCATCGGCGCACCCTTGATCTGCTTGCGCAGGTTGGCGGGGAAGGCCGGCAGCATCATGGCGAGCTTCGGATTGCTCGGTGTGCCCCCGGGCATCTTGTAGCCCTGCGCGTCCCACGGCTGCACCGCCTCGGGGTTCGCGAGGACCCACGCCTTGGCCTTGGCCAGCATCTCCTCAGGGCTCGCGGCGAGTTCATCGACGAGGCCCTTGGCGAGGGCGTCCGCTGGCTTGCGTCGCTGCCCCTGGAGAAGAACCTCCATGAGCGCCTTCTGCAGACCGAACATGCGGCTCGTGCGTACGACGCCACCGGCTCCGGGGAGCAGACCGAGGGTCACTTCGGGTAGGCCGATCTCACTGCCGCGAACGTCGAGGGCGACTCGGTGATGGCAGGCGAGGGTGATCTCGTAGCCACCGCCGAGCGCCGCTCCGTTGATGGCGGCCGCAACCGGCTTGCCGAGGGTCTCGAGTCGACGGAACGCCGCCTTGATCCGGCTGACCTCGGCCTCGAGACGCTCGGCATCGGCCGGCGTCGCCTGGATGATCATGTTCAGGTCGGCGCCGGCGAAGAAGGTCTTCTTCGCACTGGTGATGACGACGCCGGCGATGTCATCTCGCTCGGCCTCGAGTCGCTCGAGAGTCTTCTCGAGGGATTCGATGAAGGTGCTGTTCATCGTGTTGGCGCTGCCGCCGGGGTCATCCATCGTCAGGGTGACAACGCCGTCGGCGTCCTTATCCCACTGGAACATGTTCACGTCGCTCACGGCGTACTCCCTCAAACCCGCTCGATGATGGTGGCGAGGCCCATGCCACCGCCGATGCACAGGGTGATGAGGCCGTAGCGACCTCCGGTGCGCTCGAGTTCATCGAGCACGATGCCGGTGATGATCGCGCCGGTCGCACCGAGAGGGTGGCCCATGGCGATCGATCCACCGTTGACGTTGACCTGCTCGATATCGAGGTTGAAGTCCTTCATCCACTTCAGTACGACGGCGGCGAATGCCTCGTTGAGTTCCCAGACATCAATATCGGCCGGGGTGAGTCCGGCAGCCTTCAACACCTTCTCGGTGGCTGGCGTGGGACCGGTGAGCATGATCGTGGGATCAGCGCCGCTCACCGCGGTGGCGACGACACGACCGCGGGGGGTGAGCCCCGCG
>Ga0208004_1000106_pt1 | contig 30562 bp, 30 predicted proteins | sample DEB08_DNA_6_FD_184522 | JGI IMG/M metagenome (GOLD analysis project Ga0208004, IMG submission 184522) | Aqueous microbial communities from the Delaware River and Bay under freshwater to marine salinity gradient to study organic matter... | ecosystem: Environmental > Aquatic > Marine > Coastal ...
ATCGAGCGCCTGGATGAGGGTGTTCCACGAGAGCGTGGCGCACTTGATTCGCACCGGGAACTTCACGACACCCTGAAGGGCTTCAAGGTCACCGAGTGAGATATCGGTGTCGCTCGGCTCGAGCCCGTCCTCCTCGATCGCCATCATCGACTTGAAGCGTCGGATGACGGCCCGCACCTCGGCGACCGGTCTTCCGATAACCGCCTGCGTCATCATCGAGGCTGAGCTCTGCGAGATCGAGCAACCCTGGCCCGACACCTTCACGTCGCGGACGATGTCATCGGCCACATCGAGGTAGAGCGTGATCTCGTCACCGCAGAGCGGGTTGTGTCCTTCGACACTGATCGCGGGCTCAGGCAACTCACCGCGGTTCCGCGGATTCTTGTAGTGGTCGAGGATGATCTCTCGGTAGAGGTCTTCGAGTCCGGGCATCGCAATTACCTCAGGTCGGGGGTTAGAAGCCGAAGATATCCGAGGCGCCGTCGAGGCCCTCAACGAGCGCGTCGACGTCGCTGCGATCGTTGTAGACGTACATGCTGGCCCGGACGGTCGCGTTGGCCCCGAGAAGCCGCATCAGCGGTTTCGCGCAGTGATGGCCGGCGCGAACGCAGATGTTGCTCTCATCGAGCACTTGAGACAGATCGTGCGGGTGGATGTCACGGAATGCGATCGAGAGCACCCCTCCACGCTGCTCCACGTTGTCGGTGCCGTGGATGACGATGTCGTCGCCGTAGCGGGCGCGGAGACTGTCGATCGCGTAACGCGTCAGCGACATCTCGTGTTGGCGGACGTTCGCCATGCCGATGGCTTCGAGGTAGTCGACCGCCGCGCCGAGACCTACCGCCTCGACGATGGCCGGTGTGCCGGCCTCGAACTTGGCGGGGACCGGCGCGCAGGTGAAACCGTCGAGACGGACGTCGTCGATCATGTTGCCGCCGCCGAGGAACGGCGGGAGGAGTTCGAGTTGCTCGCTCGAACCCCAGAGCACACCGATGCCCGAGGGGCCGAGCATCTTGTGGCCGGAGAACGCCACGAAGTCAGCGCCCCAGGCCTGCACATCGGTGATGCCGTGGGGGACTGACTGGCAAGCGTCGATCATGACCATGCAGCCGGCATCACGCCCGGCCGCCACGAGTCGCTCGACCGGGTTGATGGTGCCGAGCACGTTGCTCATAGCCGTCACCGAGAGCACGCGGGCCCCGTCGAGGAGCGTGGGCAACCCGTCGAGGTCGAGGAGTCCGTCATCGGTCAGGGGGATGAACCGGAGTTCGATGCCGATCTGGTCGACGAGCATCTGCCACGGGACGATGTTGGCGTGATGCTCCATATGGGTGAGCACGACCGCGTCACCGGCGCGAAGGTTCGCGCGACCCCATGACTGCGCCACCATGTTCAACGCCTCGGTCGCGTTGCGGGTGAACACGACCTCCTCGGGACGTGCGGCGTTGATGAATCGGGCGACTTTGGCGCGAGCGCCTTCGAACGCGTCGGTCGCGGCAGCGGCGAGTCGATAGGCGCTCCGGTTGATCGGCGCGTAGCCCTCGCGCATGAACGACGCCATCGCCTCGATCACGACCTCGGGCTTTTGGGAGGTGTTCGCCGAGTCGAGATAGACGATGGGGCGCCCATCGATCTCGCGTCGCAGCACGGGGAAGTCGGAGCGGATGCGCTCCCAATCCGGTGGCGCGACGGCCGACGGAGTCACCCGGTCACACCCCTGCCCGGAACGACTCGTAGCCGGAGCGCTCGAGTTCTTCGGCGAGCTCCATGCCTCCTGAGGTGATGATGCGTCCGTCGACGAGGATGTGCACGTGGTCGGGGCGGACCTCATCGAGAAGTCGCTGGTAGTGGGTGATGAGCACGACGCCCATCTCAGGCCGGTCCGCGCGAACCTCGTGGATCCCGTTGGCCACGATCCGAAGGGCGTCGATGTCGAGGCCCGAATCGGTCTCATCGAGGATTGCGATCTCGGGTCCGAGAATGGCCATCTGCATGATCTCGTTGCGCTTCTTCTCGCCGCCGGAGAACCCCTCGTTGAGATAGCGGTCGACGAACGATGAATCCATGCCGAGGCGCTCCATCCATTCGATCGCGGCGAGCCGGAGCTCAAGCACGGAGAGGTCGATGCCCTTTCGCGCGGAGAGGGCTTGGCGGAGGAACTGGATGACCGAGACCCCGGGGATCTCCTGGGGGTACTGGAAGGCGAGGAACATTCCGGCCCGGGCCCGTTCGTCGGGGCTCCACTCGGAGATGTCCTCGCCCCGGAGTTCGAGGGTTCCCGCGGTCACCTCGTATTCAGGGGAGCCGAGCAGCGTGTTTCCGAGGGTCGACTTGCCCGATCCGTTCGGGCCCATGATCGCGTGGACCTCACCGGCTCGAACCGTGAGGTCGAGCCCGCGGAGGATCTCGGCTGCCTCGGGCGCACCGGGTTCGGCGGTGGGCCGGGCACGGAGGCCAGTGACCCGGAAGAGGGGAGAGGCGGTGGCTTCCGAGGGGCTCGACATGGCTCAAATCCTACGAGTCGAGCAGATAATTAGCACTGTCGTGGTAGGGGAAATCAGGCGGGGTCGGCCGCCAATGCCCGCCACAACTGGGGGTAGGAGCGGTAGGCGTACCCCTCCGAGATGTAGCCCGATTCGATCAGTGCCCGGTGGTATCGCGGGAGGCTTCGGAACGGCACCCCGGCGTCGACGTGATGGACGAGGTGGTAACCGAGCATGTACGGCCCCACCAGGAAGCGGAACCAGAGCGCCTGCGAGGCGATGCAATGCGTGGTGACCCGGCGATCATCGGATGCCTCGAGGCCGCCGTGCTCGGCGATCGAACGAAGACGGTTGATGACACGCCACACCGTGAGGAACGGAAGGAACCACAGCACCGGGTAGACGAGCGGCTGGCCAAGAGCGATCGAGATCGCGAACAGCGCACCCTGGACGGCGAGGATGCTTGCCGCGGTGCGCCGAGCTCTCCGGTCGCGTTGCCTCAGCCCCGAGAACTGCGCGCGAAGGAGTCGCAGACCGGTGCGGCCGGTCAGGTCGCGCAGCAACTTCCGGCGGAGGCTCGCCCGACCGACGGGGTAGCCCTGATACAGCGGCAGGTCAGGCTCGTCCGGGCCGAACTCGCGTCGGTGATGCGCCATGTGGACTCGCCGGTAGGCATCGGTCGAGACCCAACCGGGATAGCCGAGCAGCCATCGGCCAACGAGGTCGTTCGCACGGCGATTCGAGAACAGCAGCCGATGCGCAGCTTCGTGCATGAGCGCCGCGAACTGGGCGTGGGCGCGGCCCATGAGCAAGAACGCGATCGGCCACGCCCACCAGCCAAGAGCAACCGCCAGCCAGAGCACGAGCAGTGTCTGTCCGTACAGAGCGGCGATCGTGGCGGCGTTGCGGAGATTGGGAATGCGCCTCAGCGATGCGCGGAACTCGGGGGTGGGTCGACCGTCAGCGCGTACGAGTTCAGTCTCGCGGCCGAGGGTCAGCACCGAGCGAGGAGGAGTCATCCCGCCAAGGCGTATGTCCGCTCCCTCGCGAAACGCGACCGATGGCCCGTTGGACACCATCACCTCAGAGTACCGGGGGCTCCGCCTGCGGTTGGGATCGTGGCTACTGACCAACGGCGTGGTCGTGATCGCGGAGGTCGATCTTCCAGTCGCGGAATCGGTCGTGACGGGCTCCGCTTGGTCCGACGCCCTCGGCCGAGCCGTCCGCGTGGAGGTCCAGCTCGAACTGGAGACTGTGGTCGCTGCCGTGGCAGACCCAGTAGCGGGCCTCAGCGCCGCTGGCGGGGCCAGCACGCCAGAGCAGCCACGGTCCGATGCGTCGCTTGTACTCGGCCTCTGGCGCGTCAGGCAGGTCGGTGCCGAGCGCGAGAAGTCGGGCCGGTGCGGCGGTCCAGGCTCGTGCTGGAATGTTGCGGTCGCGAACCGGGGTGTCGGGTAAATCGCCCGTGTCGATCGGGGTCGCGTCGGTTGGTCTCTCGTCGTATCTCATCGGATCGCTCGTAGGCCGACATGTCTCACCATCCGCGGTCTACCCACTCCTGCAGATGCGGTCGCTCGGTGCCGATCGTGGTGTCGAGGCCGTGCCCGGGCATCACGATGGTGTCGTCGGGGAGAGCGAACAACAGGTCGTCGATGGACCGGATGATGGTGTCGAAGTCACCGCCCTCGAATTTGGTGGCGCCCGGTCCGCCCGGGAAGAGCGTGTCGCCGCTGAACAGCACGGGTGCCCCGGCGAGCTTGAACGAGACCGAACCCGGTGTGTGCCCCGGATTGTGGATCGCGTCGAGGCGAAGGCGCCCGAACTCGATGACCTCGGCATCGTCGATGAACACGTCGTATCCGACCTCGCGGAGCATCGGCGCGTCGGCCGCGGTGACCGCCACCTCGTAACCCGCCTCGCGCATCTCCGTGACGGCGCCGATGTGGTCGAAGTGGCCGTGGGTCTCGAGGACTCGGCGCACGCCGAGGGTGGAGGCGAGTTCGAGGAGTCGCTCATGCTCGTTCGCGGCGTCGATCAGCACGGCCTCGCCGGTTGCTCGACACCGGACCACGAACACGTTGTTGTCGTAGCCGCCAACCACCACCCGATGGATCTCGGCGTCGGAGTTCGACCAGTGCAGGGTGGACATCGCATCAGTCTCCCATCCGGGGTCCGAGCACGCCACCAATCACGCCTCGGGGGTCCACAGCTTGAGCCCGAGCGCCTCCGCGACCGGCACTTGAGTCGGGTCGTGGGTAGCCCACGTCATGCCCCCACCGATTCTGAGCGCAGCGCTCAGGTGGATGGCGTCGCTCACTCGGAGCGGTCGATCACGGAGTATCGAGGCGGCCTGCTCGAGGCACTCCGCGTCAACGGGCACGACGAAGAGTTGATCCCAGAGCAGGCGCACCTCGTCCTCGAGGTCGCCCCGGTCGATGGGGGAGTCGGTGAGACGATCGATTCCGGCAATGGCCTCGGTGAGCGCGAGGGCGCTGGCCGAGACGACCTCGGCGCCGAGGAAGGCGTCGAGGAGCCCGGTGCGATGCGGATGATCGACGCAGAGGGAGAGCAACGCCGTCGAGTCGAGTCCGAGGCGGCTCATCCGCGGAGCTCCCGAAGCGCGCGGTCGAGGCGGGCACCACTCCAGACAGAGACGGGCCGAGGGGTGCGACGTTCGCCGGTGCGTCTCGGCGCGATGAGCGCGCCGCGATGAAGAAGGGGGTCGAGAGCGTTCGGCTCGGCCTCCGTCGCTGGTGGTCCGAGTTCGGCGACCGGTTGACCGCGGTCGGTGATCACGGTGCGCTCGCCGGAGCGAGCTCGACGGATCGCCGCCGCGAGGTCGGCGCGAAGATCGCGGATACCGATACGTGTGTACATAGATGTACACACTACGACTTGTCCGGAGATGACCCCACTGCCAGAATCCCGGCATGAACTTCGCCTTCACTGAGGAACAGGACGAACTGCGCAGCACCATCCGCGCCTTCATGGAAGCAAAGAGCTCCGAAGAGGCCGTGCGCGAGCAGATGGAGACCGACGCGGGTTTTGACGCCGACGTCTGGAAGCAGATGGCCGAGCAAATGGGTCTGCAGGGCATGCACATCCCCGAGGAGTACGGCGGCTCCGGCTTCGGCTACGTCGAGCTCGGGATCGTGCTCGAGGAGATGGGTCGCGCCTTGCTTTGCGCGCCGTTCTTCTCCTCGGTCGTGCTGGCCGCCAATACCCTCATCCACTCGGGCGACGAAGCCGCGAAAGCGGCGCATCTGCCCGGTATCGCCGCCGGTACCACGATCGCCACCCTCGCGTTTACCGAGCCGTCAGGCCGCTGGGACGAGAGCGGCATCACCATGGAAGCCACCGCTTCCGGTGACGGCTACACCCTGACCGGCACCAAGTCGTACGTCCTCGACGGACACACGGCGGACCTCATCCTCGTCGCCGCGCGCACGTCGGCCGGAGTCAGCCTCTTCGCCGTCGACGCAGGGGCCTCCGGACTCGAGCGCACCGCTCTCGCCACCATGGACCAGACGCGTAAGCAGGCTCGCCTCGAGTTCTCCTCGACCCCGGCCACACTGATCGGCGCTGAAGGCGCCGGATGGCAGGTGCTCGAGACGGTGCTCGACCTCGCCGCCGTCGGACTTGCCGCCGAGCAGGTCGGCGGTGCTCAGCTCGTGCTGGAGATGGCCGTTCAATACGCCAAGGACCGAGTCCAGTTCGGCCGGCCGATCGGCTCATTCCAGGCGATCAAGCACAAGTGCGCCGACATGCTCCTTGAGGTCGAGTCGGCCAAGAGCGCCGCCTACTACGGGCTGTGGTGCGCCAGCGAGATGAACGAGGAGCTCCCCTCCGTGGCCTCGCTCGCGAAGGCCTACTGCTCGGAGGCTTACTTCCACGCGACCGCTGAGAACATCCAGATCCACGGCGGTATCGGCTTCACCTGGGAGCACCCGGCGCACCTCTACTTCAAGCGCGCCAAGTCCTCCGAGCTGCTCTTCGGCGACCCGACCTACCATCGCGAGGTGCTGGCCAAGCGCATCGGTATCTGAGCGCCGGAGCCCGGAGGCCACCGTGGAGACCTCCACGATCATCGCCACGCTCGTCGCGGCCGTGATCACATTCGTTATCGCGGCGTTAGCGATCGGCCGGGAGTCGCACCGGCTCGACGGCATCGCGCCACGAGCGGTGTACCGACTCGACGAGGCCGTGGACTTCGTGTGCGATCGACTCCCAACGTCGAGTCAGGCCCGGCTGACCCCGGCGGAAGTGGAACGCCTGCTCATCGCCCACATGGGATGGCTCCACGAACGCGGCCTCCAACCTGACCGGGTCGTCGATCGATCACAGGACATTGACGAGACCGTCCTCGTGGATGAGACCACCCTGATCGCCCACTTGCTCGCCGTGGCCGTCGACGACGGTGTTGAACTGCTCGACGACGTCGACGCGGTCGAGGTGGTAAGTGCCCACCTGGCCTACTTCGATGCGATCGGAGCCGTCGGCCCAACCGCAGCCCCCGATGACGTCATCGGCGACTAGCGTCTCAGCCCATGGAACGCCCCTCCCGCTTCGAGCACACGCGATTCCTCGGCGACAAGCGCACCCAACTCGTCTACGACCTCGACGAGTGGACCGACCCCACGATCATCGACGACATCGTGGAAGCCGAGGTCGGGATCTGCTTCGCGCCGGACACCCTCGCGGAGGCACGCAACCGCGGTTACACCGCGGCCCGGCCGGGTATGCGTCGACGACACCGTCGTCCTCGCGCCTGAGAGTTGAGGCAGTTTGGACTCGACCTTCGAGAGCGGCCACGAGCGGCTCTCTTGTCACCTGAGTGTTCCCGCCGGAATCGACGGCCCAGTTCCGGGCCTCGTGCTCTGTCATGGCTTCCCGATCGGACCGATCGACGCACGACGCTCAGCCGGCACCTTTCCTGAACTGGTCGACCGACTCACCCACGAGGTCGGATACGCGGGTCTGACCTTCACGTTCAGCGGGTGCGGTAATTCGACCGGCGACTTCTCGCTTCAGGGATGGATGGATGATCTTCGCAACGCCATCGACCACCTCGGACGAAATGTCGAGCTCAGCGGGGTGGTGCTGATCGGCGCCAACACCGGTGGGTCGATCGCGATCTGCGCCGCGGCCGACGACCCTCGGGTGATCGCGGCTGCCCTCCTGTCACCACGAGCCGATTTCGATGACTGGGCGGAGCACCCTCGAAGGTTCCTTGAGCACGCCCGCGATATCGGAGCGGTGCGCACCCCGGGATATCCGGCCTCGATGGAGGACTGGTCGCGCGCCTTCCGACGATTCCGGCCGGTTGTGTCGGCGCGCAGATTCGCCCCGCGACCCCTACTCGTGCTCCACGGCGAGGACGACGAGAGCGTGCCGGTCTCCGACGCGCGCCAACTCGCTCAAGCGCACGGGGAAGCCGAGTTGAACGTTCTGGCAGGAGCCGGTCATCGGCTCCGCCACGACCCGAGGGCCATCGCGATTCTCAGCGGTTGGCTCGACCGCGTGCGACCCGACTGACGTTCGTCAGTCAGACGAGGAACGGGTCGACCGCGTCCGGGTCGATGTCGTAGCGCGCGATCGCATCGGCGACCAGTGAGCGGTCCACCTCGCCGAGATCGGCGAGCCCCTCGAGCGTCGAGACGACCACGTGCCCGCAGTCGACCTCGAAGTGCCGGCGCAGCGACTCACGGGTGTCGCTCCGACCCATGCCGTCCGTGCCGAGCACCTTGAAGGGTCGACCGGTGGGGACGTAACGCCCGATCTGCTCGGGAACGGCGCACATGAAGTCGGTGACAGCGGTGATGGGCCCGGTCGACTCCGAGAGCAGGGAGGTGACGAGAGCGGTCTCGCGTTTGGCCGAGGGATGCAGGCGGTTGTAACGCTCGGTGGCCATTGCCTGCTCACGGAGGCGCTTGTAGTTGGTGACCGACCACAGCTCGGCTCCGACGTCGTAATGCTCCGCGAGCTCCTCGACCGCCTTTCGAGCGGCTGAATGGGCAACCCCCGAGAACAGGATCGTGGCTCGGCGAGAGGGGCCTTCCGGTGCGGCTGCGAACCGGTACATGCCGCGAACCGCGCCCGAGCGGAATTCCTCGGCGAGCGCCGCGTCCTCCGGCAGCGCCGGCATCGGGTAGTTCTCGTTGTAGAGGGTCAAGTAATAGATGACGTCGCGTTCTGACTCGGGGGAGTCCGGGCCGTACATCTGCTCGATGCCGGCGCGCACGATCGCGCCGACCTCGTAGGCGAAGGCGGGATCGAAGGCTTGCACCGTTGGCACCGTCGACGCGAGAACGAGCGAGTGGCCGTCCTGGTGCTGCAAGCCCTCACCGAGCAGGGTGGTTCGCCCAGCGGTCGCACCCATCATGAATCCGCGCGCGCGGATATCGGCCGCTTGCCAGATGAGATCGCCGGTTCGCTGGAACCCGAACATCGAATAGAAGGTGTAGAACGGAATCATCGGCACCCCGCGCGTCGCGTAGCTCGTGCCCGCCGCGATGAAGCTCGCCATTGATCCTGACTCGGTGATGCCCTCCTCGAGGATCTGGCCGTCGGAGTCCTCGGTGTACGAGAGCAGGAGGTCGTGGTCGACCGGCTCGTACTTCTGCCCCTGAGAGGCGTAGATCTCGAGCTCGCGGAAGAGCGAGTCCATACCGAAGGTGCGCGCCTCGTCGGGGATGATCGGCACGATCCGCCGTCCGATGCCCTCGTCGCGGCAGAGACTCCTCAACAGGCGGGTGAAGCCCATCGTGGTGCTGACCGCCATGTCTCCCGAACCGGCGTCCATCTCGGCGAAGGTTTCGGGAGTGGGCATCGTGATCGGACGACGCACGGTTGTCGTACGACGGGGGAGCACGCCGCCGAGGCTCTTGCGACGCTCCATCATGTACTGGTACTCGATCGAGTCTTCAGAAGGCCGGAAGTACGGCGGGTCATCGGCCGTGATCGACGTCTCGGGGATCTCCTCGTGGAGGTGGAGGCGATCGCGGAGTTCGAGCAACTGCTGCTCGGTCATCTTCTTGATGGAGTGGGTGGAGTTCCTTCCCTCGAAACCCGGTCCGAGAGTCCAGCCCTTGACGGTCTTGGCCAGGATTACCGTCGGGCGACCGGAACCCAGGTTCTCGACTGCCGCCCGATACGCCGCATAGAGCTTGGTGTAGTCGTGGCCTCCGCGAGGCAGGTTGCGCAACTCGTCGTCGTTGAGATGCGACACCATCTGGCGGAGCCGCGGATCGGGGCCGAAGAAGTTCTCGCGGATGTAGTTGCCGCTCTCCACCGCGTAACGCTGGAACTCCCCGTCGACGGTGGTGTTCATCTGGTTCAGCAGCGCGCCGTCTTTGTCTTGGGCGAGCAGCTCATCCCACTTCGAGCCCCAGATGACCTTGATGACGTTCCAACCGGCGCCACGGAACACGGCCTCGAGCTCTTGGATGACCTTGCCGTTGCCACGGACCGGCCCATCGAGCCGTTGCAGGTTGCAGTTCACGACGAACACGAGGTTGTCGAGTTGCTCACGCGCGGCGAGTGAGATCGCGCCGAGGGTCTCGGGCTCGTCGCACTCACCGTCGCCGAGGAATGCCCATACCCGGCTGTTCGCCGTGTCGTCGAGTTGACGGTTGGAGAGATAGCGGTTGAAGCGTGCGTGGTAGAGGGCGGTGATGGGCCCGAGGCCCATCGAGACCGTGGGGAACTCCCAGAAGTCGGGCATGAGCCGAGGGTGCGGGTAGCTCGAGAGCCCACGACCGCCGCGACCGATCTCGCGGCGGAAATGATCGAGGTCGTCTGTCGTGAGGCGCCCCTCAAGGAAGGCGCGCGCGTACACACCCGGGGCGGCGTGGCCCTGAAAGTAGACGTGGTCGCCCATGCCGTCGGAGTCCTTGCCCCGGAAGAAGTGGTTGAACCCGATCTCGTAGAGAGAGGCCGATGAGGCGAACGTCGAGAGGTGGCCGCCGATCCCATCGGCGCGCTTGTTGGCCTTGACCACCATGATCGCCGCGTTCCATCGAATGAATGCGCGGATCCGGCGCTCGATGTGCTCATCTCCGGGGAACCACGGCTCCTGCTCGCGGGGGATCGTGTTGACGTAGGGGGTTGAGACGGTGGCGGGGAAGCTCACCTGTCGCGCGTTGGCGTGGCTGAGGAGTCGCGACAAGAGGAATCGAGCCCGAGTCTTGCCGTGGGTGTCGACGACCGCGTCGAGCGAGTCGAGCCATTCCTCGGTCTCACCGGGATCGGTGTCGGGGAGTTGATGGACGTACCCGTCGAAGATCATTCATCCATTCTCGCACGGTTACCGCCCGGTACCCGTCCGAGTGTCGACGTGCCCTTCGACACGCCACCGGGTCCGCGAACGCGTCGAGCGGCCGTGTCATGCTCGGCGGATGGCCGAATCCGACCGCATCGTCGTCTACACCGACGGTGCCTGCTCGGGAAATCCGGGACCCGGTGGCTGGGCGTGGGCGACCGCCCCTGACGGATCCAAGTCAGGATCCGGTGGAGAGTCGTCCACGACGAACCAGCGAATGGAACTCATGGCGGTGCTCGAGGCGGTGCGGTCCCTCGCTGATGGCTCAGCCGAGGTCCATGTCGTGAGCGATTCGACCTACGTCGTCAATTGTTTCCGAGACGGATGGTGGGTGCGATGGCGTCGCAATGGGTGGCGGAACTCGCAGCGTCAGCCGGTAGCGAACGTCGATCTGTGGGAGCCGCTCGTCGAACTGGTGGAACGGCATGCTGTCACCTTCGAGTGGGTGAAAGGCCACAGCGGTGATCCGATGAACGACCGGGTCGACGCCCTCGCGGTGGCGGCGGTTCCGAGGCCCTAAGCGCGCCCTCGGGGTGACGCCAACGTCGAACACCCGTTCACTACGGTTTGCTCTGATGCATCTGCCTCGGCGTACCCCCCGTCGCCGTCGAGCGATTCTGCTCTCCGCGGCGATCGCGGCTGGGTCCTCGCTCGTCGTCGCGCCCGCGGCCCCTGCCTCGGCGAACCCCAACTCCACCTCTGACGTCATCGCCTATCTCGTCGAGGGCACCGGCGACGGACACGGTCGCGGCATGAGCCAATGGGGGGCGTACGGATGGGCGGTCGATCAGGGGTGGTCGTGGGAGCAGATCCTCGACCACTACTACGGCGGCACCGAACTCGGGTCAGTCGACGCGGCCCGTCGCATCACGGTTCGTCTCACCGAGTGGGACGGCTCATCGGTCTTCGGAGTCGTGTCCACCACGTCCTCAGCACGGTGGAGTTCGCCGGCGCACTCGGCCTCGACCGCCCACCCCGCCGTCCGCATCGTTGAGGCAGCCCCAAACTCATTCACCATCTCGGTCGCCTCCGCCCCGCAGTGCATTGGCGCCTCCACCCTCACCGTTCCCGATGGCCCGGTCTCCGTCGGGTCGACCGCCGAGGAAGAGGTCGAGCGGATCCAGACCTTCCTGACCGCCGTCGGCTTCGATCCGCGCGGTATCGACGGCGACTACGGTCCGCTGACCGAGTCCGCGGTTCGGGCCTTCCAGATCGCCAACGGGCTGCCAACCGACGGGGTCTGGGACATCGACGACGCGACGGCCGCGCGGGTGATCATCGGCAACTCAACCTCCGACGAGGGGTGGACCGAGGTCGCCTCCGGGGTTCCTGGCCCGGTGGTGGTGAGCACCGACGTCGACGAGTCGAGCGCGGCGCCTGGCGATGTGCTCGGGCTCTGCGAGGCGAGCGGCCGAATTGTTCACTACCGAGGAACGCTTCGCTTCTTGCACAACGACGTCGGCAATCGCGTCGTCAACGACGTCAGCGTCGAGAACTACCTGCGCGGGGTTGTGCCTCGAGAGGTGTCGCCCTCGTGGGGTGATCGGGGCGATGGGCGCGGCATGAACGCCCTGCGAGCCCAGGCGGTGGCAGCCCGCGGTTACGGCCTTGAGCAGTCGCGCTATGTCTACGCGCAGACCTGCGACACCATGGCCTGCCAGGTGTACGGCGGCTCGGCCACCCGCGCGAACGTCGGAGCGGGGGCGCAGTCCGTTGAGGCCTCCCAGACCGATCGCGCGATCGCCGATACCGCCGGCCGAGTGCGGGTCTGGGCGGCCGGCAATCCGCATGGCATCGCCCCGGGCACGATCGCCTCCACTGAGTTCTCCGCCTCCAACGGTCCTCAAACGGCCGGCGGGGCATTCCCGAGCATCGCTGACCCGGCCGATGCCACCGCCTTAAACCCCAGTCACCGGTGGACGCGAGTGATCTCGGTCGCGGCTCTCCGATCGGCGTACAGCGGTGCCGAGCCCGGACGGGTGACCACGGTTGTCGACCCGGCCTCGCCCTATCAGGGCATCTACGCCAATCGGGTTCGACTCGACGACGGTGAGCATGTCTCTGCCTGGTCGTTCCGTGGCCAGTTCGGCTTGCCCTCACCCGGATTCACCCTCTCACCGATCACCCGCGGAGTGGCGGTCGATCAATCCCTGTTCTTCATCGGCGACTCCGTTGGGGCGAGCATCGCGACCGAGCTGCCGGCGCTGATGTCAGGGGTCTTCACCTCCTACACCCACGACGCTCTCTCGAGTCGCCGTACGGCGGGTGGTTCCGTGGTGCCCGACGGTGTCGGAGCGGCCGCGTCGGTCCCGGCGGGCACCGACATCGTGGTGGTGGAGCTCGGCTACAACGACGATCCCGACGCGCTCGCCGGGCGCATCGATCAGGTGATGGCCACCCTGTCCGCTCGCGGTGTCGGCGTGGTGATCTGGACGACGATGTCGGAGCGGCGTCAGGCGAACGGCGTGTCGCGGTACGCCCCCGCGAACGCGGCCCTTGAGAGCGCGCGTGGTCGATGGTCGAATTTGATCGTCGTCGACTGGGCGGCGGCCAGCGATGACTCTGAGGCCGATCGCTGGTACTCCGACGGTGTTCACCTCACCTCCACGGGTCAGGCCGAGTTCGCCCTGTGGCTTCGGTCGCGCATTCTCGAGGTCACCGACCCGGCCTACATCGCGGTGGGCGAACTCGAGCAGATGGTCCCAGTGACACCAGCTCGACTCCTCGACACGCGAACGGGTGCTGGAGTCACGTCGGTCGGCAAGGTCACCAACGGCACGATCGAGGTCCAAGTGCTCGGTGAGGGCGGCATCCCGGGCACCGCGGTCTCAGCGGTCGCCTTGAACGTGACGGCCGTCGAGGCGGCCACCGATCAGTCGGGCGGCTACCTCACCGTGTTCCCCTGCGGAACGCGGCCGAACGCGAGCAACCTCAACTTCCGTTCGGGTCAGACCATCGCCAACTCCGTGATCGCTCCGGTCTCGGCGCGGGGCACCGTCTGCTTCTACGTGCGAGGCGCTGCCCACCTGCTCGCGGATGTGTCGGCCTACTTCCCGAGCTCAACCGACTTCGTCGCACTGAATCCCGGTCGGGTGCTCGACACGAGAACCGGAAACGGCGCTCCCGTTGGGTCCGTCACTGACTCGACAATCGAGGTGCCCGTACTCGGCCGTGAGGGGCTGCCCGGGACGGGGGTCGCCGCCGTCGCGCTGAACCTGACGGTCGATCAAGCGAGAAGCGGGCCCGGTGGTGGATTCGTCACGGTGTTCCCCTGCGGCACACGGCCCAACTCCAGCAACCTCAACTTCACGACCGGCCGGACGATCGCCAACGCGGTGATCGCTCCGGTGTCAGCGTCAGGCACCGTCTGCATCTACGTATCCGGAGGTGCTCACTTGATCGCCGACGTCTCGGGCTATTTCCCGAACGGCGCCGACTACACCCCTCTGGCCCCCGTTCGCGTGGTCGATACCCGTTCGACCGGCCGCGTTGGAGCTACCGACGGGAGCGGCGGGCCGCTTGAGGTCGACCTCAGCGGTCTGCCCGGGGTTGACACCTCTCGAATGCTCGCCGCCTCGTTGAACATCACGGTCGTGAACTCGCGCACCAGTTCCGCCGGTGGCTACGTCACCGTCTACCCCTGCCGGGTACGTCCGAACGCGAGCAACGTCAACTTCGTGACTGGCCTCACGATCGCCAATGGCGTGATCGCTCCGGTCAGCCGTTTCGGCAAGGTCTGCATCTACGTCTACGGCGAGGCCGACCTCCTTGTCGACGTCAACGGCGTCGTCTCGTACTAGCTCGCCGGCCGTCCTCGTCTCATCGACGATCGGATCAATGATCCGATGGGGTGGTGACCTATGGTGCGCACATGGACATCAACGGAGTCAGCGCAATCGTCACCGGTGGGGCCTCGGGCATCGGCGCCGCCGCCGCTCGGCAACTTGCCGCGAAGGGAGCGAAGGTCGTCGTGGCCGACCTCCAAGAGGAGGCGGGACGCGCGGTAGCGGACGAGATCGGCGGAGCCTTCTGTCGGGTCGACGTCACCTCAACCGACGACATCGTGAACGCGGTCGAGATGGCCACGTCGATGGGGCCGCTTCGCGTGCTCGTCAACTCGGCAGGTATCGGCTGGGCGCAGCGCACCGTCGGCAAGGACGGCTCCTACGACTCGGCGGCCAATCTGGACGCCTTCAAGAAGGTCATCGCCATCAACCTCGTCGGGACCTTCGACTGCATTCGTCTCGCTGCCACCGCGATGAGCCGTACCGAGCCCGACGAGTTCGGTGAGCGCGGTGCGATCGTCAATCTCGCCTCCGTCGCCGCCTTCGACGGCCAGATCGGCCAAGCGTCTTACTCGGCATCCAAAGGCGGTGTCGTCGGTATGACCCTCCCGATCGCTCGTGATCTCGCTGCGGTTGGTGTGCGGGTCAACACGGTTGCTCCCGGACTCATCGACACGCCGATCTACGGCGAGGGCGAGGCGAGTGAGGCCTTCAAGGACAATCTGAAGAAGGGTGTGCTCTTTCCGCAGCGTCTCGGCGCCCCGGATGAGTTGGCCTCGATGGTGGTGGAGTGCGTCACCAACAGCTACATGAACGCTGAGACCATTCGGGTCGACGGCGGCATCCGCATGCAGCCGAAGTGACCGGCGTGCGACCTCAGGTCGTGTAGTCGGCGTTGATCCGCACGTAGCCGTCGGTCAGGTCGCAGCCCCACACGGTGCCGACGGCCTGTCCGGCCCCAAGGCTGACGTGAATCAGGACTTCGTCTCCGCGGAGGTATTCCGAGAGGCGCTCGAGGTCGTCCGGGCCGACCTGTCGTGGGAAGACCTCATCGGATCCGAAGCGGATGACCACCCGATCGGGGTCGATGTCGGTTTCGTCGCTGCATTTGCCGATCGCCATCGCGACCCGACCCCAGTTCGGGTCGGCTCCATGAACCGCGGTTTTCACGAGCGGTGAGTTGACGATGCTTTTGGCCACCCGACGTGCCTGGCGGATATCGCGCGCTCCATCGACCTTCACCTCGATCAAGGTTTCCGCTCCCTCGCCGTCGGCGGCGATCTGACGGGTCAGCGACGTGCAGACCTCGAGGAGGGCTGACCTCAAGTCATCGGGGGAGACACGCCCGGATCGGCCGGAGGCGAGCACCACCGCGGTGTCGCTGGTGGAGGTGTCGGAGTCCACGCTCACGCAATTGAAGGTCTCGTCGACCACCGAGGTGAACACCTCGCGCAATGTCGGGGCATCAACCTCGGCGTCGGTGAGGATGACAGCGATCATCGTCGCCATATCCGGTTCGATCATGCCGACACCCTTCGCGATGCCGACCACGGTGACCGCTCCGCCATCGTCGGTGACAATCTTGGCGCGAGCGGTCTTTGGCACCGTGTCGGTGGTCATGATGCCGCGAGCGCAGTCGTCGACCGATGTGGTCGCCGTCGGCGCGGCGAGTCCGGCGATACCGGCGCGAACACGATCCATCGGATAGCGGCGACCGATAACCCCGGTGGAGGCGATCAAGATGGCATTCGACTCGGCGCCGATGAGGTCGGCTGTCATGTCCACGACCTCTCGAGCGTCGGCGAGTCCCTCGGGACCGTTCGCGACGTTCGCGTTCTTGGAGATCACGACCATGCCGCGCGCCGACCCGTCGACCAGGTGCTCCCGGCTCACTACGACGCTCGGTCCGGCGAACAGGCTCTTCGTGAACACACCGGCTGCTGCGCAGTCGGAGTCAGCGGCGATGACGACGATGTCGTCGGAGGTGTCCTTGATGCCGATGTTGGCCACCGTCGCGGTGAAACCGGCGGGCAGCGATCCGCCCGAGGGTGAGGTGTCGGTCATCGGTGACCCCCTTGGGCATCGTGGTCGTCGAGGTGTTGCCGGATTTTGCCGAACGCGGAGCTGATCGCACGGAGTTCGTCGCGGTCGAGAAGGTCGATCATGTGTCGCCGGACGCTCTCGACGTGATGAGGTGCCGTGCGCTCGAGGAGGCGACGCCCGTTCAGAGTCAACACGGCGAGCATCACCCGGCCGTCCTCGCCGGATCGCACTCTCTCGACCAGCCCGCTCGCGATGAGACGGTCGAGGCGCCGGGTCAGGCCGCTCGGGGTGAGTTGGAGTCGGCCGGCGAGATCGGTCATGCGGAGCCGATCGTCATCGGACTCCGACAGGTAGACGAGCACTTGGTAGTCGCCCTGGAAGAGCCCGTGCTCGGCGAGGTCGGCTTCAAGGGCTCGGAAGAGGTCGGTGCCGGTCTCGATGAGTGACCGCCATGCAGCCATCTCGTCGTGGTCGAGCCAGCGGGTCACGTTCGGATCGTACCGATCGGCGCCAACTCGTCAGGGTCGCTCAGGCCGCGAGGTCGGCAGCGACCGCCTCGGCGCAACGGCGACCCGAGTGGAGTGCTCCCTGAATCGAGCCGGTGTCTCGATGATCCCCGCAGACGAAGATTCCGTCCTCGCGTCGCACGGGACGACGAGGGTGCAGCGGCGTTGACTGATCGGGTTGACCGTGGGCGATGGAGTAGGTCGACAGCACCTCCCAGGAGTCGACGCGACCTCCCCACCAACCCCGCAACTGACGCCGGGTGGCCTCGACCGTCTCCGAAGAGATCGTCTCGCCGGGAAGCGCGGCGGCGATGAGGTGGCGTCCCGTTGGGGCGTAGGTCGGGGCGACGTTGGACATCACCGCCACGTTCAACGCTGGGCCGTCGGAGTCACCGGCGAGAACGATCAGCCGACGATCCATCGGCGCTTCGTCGGAGGCGAAGTAGACACAGCCCACTGGGCGCGACCCGACCTCGCGCCCGCCGAGAAGTCGCGCGGCCTCCGGGCCCTCGGTGGCCACGACAACGCGCGAGGCCTGCACCTCACCGGAGTCAACCCGCACCCCGCCCGCCGATACCGACCGGACGGGAGCACCGAGGTGGATGGTGCCCTCTGGTAGACGCGCGGCGAGTTGAGCGGGGACAGCGCCCATACCCGAGGACGGTACGGCGGCATCGCCGTCGAGCAGCATCCTCATGATGATGTCGAACATCCGTGAACTCGTGGTGAGCGACGGATCGAGTTGGATGCCTCCCACTAACGGTCGCAGAAACGCCTCGATGAAACCGTTCGAGAAGCCGAGTTCGCGGAGGTGCTCGGATGTCGGTCGATCACGGCCGGTGAGCAGGCGAGAGGGGTGCGGGGACCGCAGTCGCAGGCGGAGACGGGCCAATGCGATGAGGTCGGCTGGCGTGCCGATACGCCGAACGGTGCCAGCGGCAACGGTTGAGAGGAGGTCGCGGGGCGCTCGGAACGGGTCAGCCACGACGGTTGGTCGCTGCCGGTGCATCACGACAGCGCCCGGATCGAACGCGTGAAGTTCGAGAGCGCCGACGTCGAACTGGCGGTGGAGTTCGGGATAGGCGGTGAGCATGACCTGGAAGCCACGGTCGAGCAGGAATCCATCGACGACGTCGGTTCGAACTCGTCCGCCGACGCCGTCCGAGGCCTCGACGATGATCGCTTCGATTCCGCAACGACGCAGTTCGACAGCGCACGCCAGCCCGGCGAGGCCGGCCCCGACCACGACGACCGGGCGGGTCATCGACGGAGCAGGGAGGCGAACGCCTCAGCGAGCGTGCTGTGCTCGAAGGAGAATCCGGCCTCGGTGAGCCGGTCTGGAAGAACTCGCTGGCCGGTGAACAGGAGCGCGTCGGCGAGGTCGCGGCCGAGGAGCAACCGAGGGCCGAACGATGGGATCGGCAGGAGAGCCGGCCGCGAGAGCGCCTCGGCGAGCACCTTCGTGAATTCGGAGTTCGTGACGGGAGTTGGCGCGGTGAGATTGACCGGACCGGAGATGTCCGCGGTCAACAAGAACGCGATCGCGCCGACCTGGTCGTCGATCGAGATCCAACTCTGCCACTGGCGGCCCGAGCCCATCCGTCCACCGAGGCCGAAGCGGAAGAGCGGCAGCAGCTTCTTGAGCGCACCGCCGGCCGGAGACAGCACGATGCCGGTACGTAGGTGCGCCACGCGGATTCCCGCGTCATCAGCAGGCGAGGTGGCCGCCTCCCACTCTCGGCAGACATCGGCGAGGAAGCCGTCTCCGGCATCGGAGCGTTCATTCAGCTCTTGATCGTCAGTGGCGCCGTAGAAGCCGATCGCCGAACCGCTGAGCAGCGTTCGTGGACCACCGCGGTTAACGACCTCGGCCATCGAGCGGGCGATGAGCGAGGTGGAGAGTGTGCGGCTCTCAAGGATTTCCCGGCGATACGCCGCGGTCCATCGACGATCGCCGATGCCCGCTCCGGCGAGATGGACAATCGCGTCAACGCCGATGAGGTGTTCTGGATCGAGTTGACCGGCTCGTGGGTCGTAATGGATCTCGCCTTCACGCGCCGTAGTGCGCACCATCGGCATCACGGTGTGGCCGTCAGCTCGCAGACGCGTGGTGAGGGCGGTGCCGATCAGGCCGCTGGAGCCGGAGATGGCGATGGTCAAGGGGGAGGACACACCATCACGCTAGGAGGTCACGGGGTCAGTATGCGGAACCCTGTGAGTAAGTGGGCTCAGGCGCCGACGAAGTTACCGATGGTGCTGACGTTCAGTTCCTCGCGGGTCACCTGCCACGTGCCGTCCGTCGCGATGAGCACGGCAGCGGGCTGATACGGGATAGCGAATCGACCGTAGACCTCGCCGCCGGTGTCGTCGATCTGCGGGAAGGTGAGGCCACCCTCATCGATGAAGTCGAGGTAGGTGCGCTCATCGCCAGACCAAGCGACGCCGATGATGTCAATCTCGTCGCCCCAGATGCTGTTCGCCTCCTCGACCGAGGGGGCCTCGCGCATGCAGGTGACTCAATACGGGGCCCAGAACCAGAGAAGGATCGGGCGCTCGCCGAGCTCGGCCATGTCGATCCGGCCACCACCGACGAGATCGGCCGACCAGTCGCGAGCCTCTGGAACGGACGCCCGAGGGGTAGATGTCGTGGTCTCGCTCAGATCGGTGGTGGTGGAGTCTGGCGGTCGCGTTGTTGACGGGGCGACTGAGGTGACCGGAGCGTTCACGGACTCGGCCGGTTCTGTGGAGGCCGTCTCGCGATCGGCATCGGGTCCACAGGCAACGACGGTCGCGAGGAGCAGGCCGAGAGCGAAGGGGGTGCCCGATGCCACGGCCACAACGTACCGGTGGCCCGTAACCTCGGTCGCACCATGCGCACCAGAACCCTGTTGCTGCTCTCACTCGGCTGCCTCGTGGCGATCTCGGTGGCCGGTGTGGCCTTTCTCGTCAGGCTCGCCGTCGACGAAGGTCCCGAGCCGGCCCTTCCCATCGGGGTCGAGACGACTGTTGGGGATCTCGCGGTGACGGTGAATGGTGCCGCGGAGAGTGGCGGTGTCCTGACGGTCGATGTGTTGGTCGGGGGAGTCGACGACGCCGACGGAGGCGCCTCATTCAGAGTCATCTCGTCCGGGAGGCCCGCGCCGTTGATCGATGACGGATGCAGCCCGGTGGCGATCGTGCCGACATCGTGCCAGCTCACCTTCGACGTGTCGGGCTCCGATGGGGAGTCGCGGGTGTTGTTCCTCGAGCGGGGCGAGGAACAGGGGAGATGGGTGCTCGTCGTCGACTGATCGGCGGTACCGTGAAACCGATGTCTGAAAGTTTCGATCTCGTCGTGATCGGTGGCGGCCCCGGGGGTTACTCGGCCGCTCTCTACGCCGCTTCCGCCGGCCTGAGCGTTGCCCTTGTCGAGGTTGACGCGCTCGGTGGGACCTGCCTCAACCGTGGGTGCATTCCGGCCAAGGCGTTTCTCGAGACGGCGGCGGTGCACCGCCATGTTGCCCACGCCGCTGAGTTCGGTGTCGAGGCTGGCTCGCCCTCGGTGCGGTTCGAGGTCACCCAAGCACGCAAGCGCAAGATCGTCTCCGGATTGGTCGGCGGCATCGGGGCCATGTGTAAGGGCCGCAAGGTCGAAGTGCTGTCGGGAACGGGCTCCCTCGGGCCGGATCGCACGGTGACGGTGGCGCACCCGGACGGCGCGACGTCGCAGGTGCGCGGAAACCATGTGATTCTCGCTTCCGGATCGGTGCCGCGCACCATCCCCGGTTTCGACCGGGGTGGTCCGATCATGACCAGCGACGAGGTGCTCGACCTTGAGCACGTTCCGTCTCGGATCGCGGTGATCGGCGGCGGCGCCATCGGTTGCGAGTTCGCCTCGACGTTCGCCGATCTCGGCGCTGCGGTGACACTCCTCGAGGGCCTGCCGAAGATTCTTCCCGGGCTCGATGCCGACGTCGCTCGTGTCGTCGTCAAGAGCTTTGAGCGAAAAGGCATCGACATTCGGACCGGGGTCTCGGTCACCGGCCATACGCCCAACGGGTCAGGCGGAACGTCGGTTCATCTGGGCGACGGCTCATCGATCGAGGTCGACGCGGTGATCGTGTCGGTTGGTCGGCGCCCATTCGCTGATGGTCTCGGGCTTGCCGGCACCTCGGTCGCCATCGGTGAGCGTGGTCATGTCGTCGTCGACGAGTACTGCCGCACGGCTGAGCCGGGCGTGTACGCGATCGGCGATCTCATCGACACCCCTCAGCTCGCGCACGTCGCTTACGCAGAGGCGGTCATGGTGGTGAAGCACCTGCTTGGTGAGGGGCCAATGCCGGTCGATTACAGCCGCGTGCCGTGGGCGATCTACTGCCACCCCGAGGTGGCCTGGGCTGGTCCCGGCGAGGACGCCGCAAAGGCACAGGGCCTCGATGTGGTGGTCGGAAAGCACCCGTTCAAGTTCAACAGTCGCGCGCAGATCCTCGGCGAGACCGAGGGGATGGTCAAGGTGATCGCGAAGCGCCGCGAGGATGGCTCCGCCGGTCAGGTGCTCGGCGTGCACATGGTTGGCCCGTGGGTCACCGAGCAACTCTCGGGCGGCTACCTGGCTGTCAACTGGGAGGCCACCGTTGACGAGGTCGCTGAGTTCATTCAACCCCACCCGAGCCTGAGCGAACTGTTCGGGGAGACGATGCTCTCCCTGACCGGGCGCTCCTTCAACGGCTGAGAATCCGGAACGAGACACCCCAGAGAGGTTCGACATGGCAGATGTGACACTCCCGCAGCTCGGCGAGACCGTGACCGAGGGCACGATCACCCAATGGTTCAAGTCGGTCGGTGACACGGTCTCGGCGGATGAGCCACTTTTCGAGGTGTCGACCGACAAGGTGGACACCGAGGTGCCGTCGCCGGTGACCGGCGTGCTGTCTGAGATTCGCGTCGCCGAGGGTGAGACGGTCGAGGTCGGCGCCATCGTCGCCGTGGTCGGTGACGGAGCGGCAGCACCCGCTCCCGCGCCCGCAGCCGAGCCGGCCCCCGCTCCGGCGCCTGCTCCGGCTCCGGCGCCTGCTCCGGCTCCGGCGCCTGCTCCGGCTCCCGCGCCTGCTCCGGCTCCGGCGCCTGCTCCGGCGGCGCCGACTCAGGCAGTGCGAGACAGCCGGTTGCTCTCGCCAGTCGTGAGGCGACTCGTCAACGAGAACGGTCTCGACGTCGATGCGATCACTGGCACCGGCCCAGGAGGGCGCATCACCCGCGAGGACGTGCTCGATCACCTCGATAGCCGCAACTCCGGCGCGCCCGCCCCTGCACCAGTGCCGGCTCCAGCCCCGGCCCCCGCTCCTGTCCCGGCAGCGACTCCCGCTTCTGCGCCGGCTCCTGCCCCTGCGGCGGCGCGAGCTCCCGCGGCTCACTCACCGGCGGAGGTGCTCGCCGGCGATCGCGACACGGTGGTTCCGTTGTCCAAGATCCGACAGCTCACCGGCAGTCACATGGTGGAGAGCAAGTCCATCTCGCCGCACGCCTTCAGCGTGGTGGAGGTCGACTACTCCAACGTCGATGCGACCCGATCGGCCGTGAAGGCCGAGTTCCGTGCCGCCGAGGGCTTCTCGCTCACCTACCTCCCGTTCGTCGCCCGCGCCATCGTCGACGCGCTCGCCGAGTTCCCGCATCTCAACGCGAGCGTCGATGGGGACCGTCTCGTGGTGCACGGCTACGTCGACCTCGGCATCGCGGTGGATCTCGATCACGAGGGACTCCTCGCCCCGGTGGTCCGCAGCGCCGAGGCGAAGCGTCTCCGAGCGATCGCGCGCGAGATCCGCGACCTGGCGGATCGCGCGAAAGCGCGCCGGCTCAGCCCCGATGAGATCCAAGGCGGCACGTTCACCATCTCGAACAACGGCTCAGCCGGTTCGGTGCTGACGATGCCGATCATCAACCAGCCTCAGGTCGGCATCATCTCGACCGACGCGGTCGTCCGTCGGCCAGTCGTGGCCGCGATGGCCGATGGTGGAGAGGCGATCGTGATCCACCCCGTTGGCAATCTCGCCATGAGCTGGGATCACCGCGCCTTCGACGGCGCGTACGCGGCGGGCTTCCTGAAGCGGGTGAAGCAGATCCTCGAGACCCGGGACTGGTCGGCGGAACTCTGAGATGAGCGGTCCGCTCCGGGTGCGCTGGCTCGGGCGAGTCGCCTACCGGGAGGCTCTCGACCTGCAGCGAAGGCTCTGCCACGAGGGCGTGGGGGAGCACCTGCTCCTGCTCGAACACGACCACGTCTTCACCCACGGACGCCACGCCGATCTCGGGCGGAACCTTCTGTGCGACCCGGCGACCGTCGGCGCTGAGCTCGTTCCGGTCGATCGTGGGGGTGACATCACCTACCACGGTCCGGGCCAGCTCACGGGCTACCCGATTGTCACGACCGAGAGCGGCAAGGGCTCCCTCGATCACGTTCGCCGGGTCGAAGGGGTGGTGATCGACGCTCTGGCTCACCTCGGGTTGAGCGCCGGACGACTCGATGGGTATCCCGGCGTCTGGATCGACGCTGATGGCGCCAACCCGCGGAAGATCGCCGCGGTTGGGGTTCGGATCTCCCACGGGCGGAGCATGCATGGGTTCAACCTGAACCTCTCGACCGACATGGACTACCTGCGGCGCCACATCATCGCCTGCGGGATCGACGATCGCCCGGTCACCAGCCTCCACGAAGAGGGCGTCGACGTCGACATGCGCGCCCTGGTCGATGCCGTCGCGGAAGTCGCCGGTCGTCATTTCGGCGACGGGCGAATCGAACGGCAGGACATCGTCTGGAGGCGCAGCGCCGATGACCTCGCGCCGTTCTCTCGTGGAGCTGGCCCCGGTGCTGTCTCCCGATTGAGCGTCCGGGCTGGCGAGGCTGGGCTCGCCGAGGGGCTCAACATCGAGTCGCGAAAGCCGGAGTGGCTTCGTCCGGTCGTTCGTCACGGGGAGGAGGTTCTGGCCTTACGTCGCACGTTGCGCTCGCTCGACCTCGTCACCGTCTGTGAGGACGCGGGATGCCCGAATCTCTCGGAGTGCTGGTCGGAGGGCACCGCGACCTTCATGGTGCTCGGCGAGCGGTGCACACGGGCTTGTGGCTTCTGCCTGGTCGACACCCGCCGTCCTGAGGCCCCCGCCGTGGACGAACCCGACCGGGTCGCGGAGGCGGTGTCGAGGACGGGTTTGGATCATGCGGTGTTGACCATGGTCGCCCGAGACGACCTCGATGATGGGGGGCTCGGTCACGTCGCGCGGTGTGTCCGCGCGATACGTGAAGCCGCCCCGTCGACGACCGTGGAGACGCTCATCTCCGATGCCGGAGGCGACGCCGATGCGCTCGCCATGCTGTTCGCCGCGCGTCCCGACGTTCTCAACCACAATGTCGAGACGGTCGCGCGACTGCAGCGAGCCGTTCGCCCCTCGGCGGGCTATGCCCGAAGTCTTACGGTCCTCGCTCGCGCCGCCGAGGCCGACCTCGTGACCAAGTCCGGGATCATGCTCGGAATCGGAGAGGAGGAGCGCGAGATCGAAGGATGCCTCGCTGACCTCGCCGCGGTCGGTGTCTCGATCGTCACCCTCGGCCAATACCTGCGCCCCACCTCGAACCACCTTGCTGTTGACCGCTGGGTCGAGCCGGCCGAGTTTGTGCACTGGGCCGAGGTGGCGAAGGGCCTCGGCATCCGTCATGTGGAGTCGAGCCCCCTCACCCGGTCGAGTCACCACGCAGGAGAGGCAGCCCGCGCCGCGGGCGTCGTTCCGGTGTCCCTCGGCTCGCGCGCGGCTGGCGCTCCTGCTTGACTGTCGCCATGGCGTCCGCGCACCTCGATCCAGCCCTGATCGCTGCCCGTCTCGACCGCGCTCGAGCGGCGATGCGCTCCCACGGCGTCGAGGCACTCCTCGTCTCGGTTGGGCGCGATCTTCCGTATCTCGCCGGCTACGAAGCCATGCCTCTCGAACGGGTCACGATGCTCGTGGTGCTTCCCGATGGTGAGGCCAGCCTGGTGGTGCCAGCGCTCGAGGCAGCGAGGGTCACCGAGATGCCCGGGGCGTTCTCGATCGTTCCTTGGCACGAGACCGACGACGCCATCGGTGTGATCGCCGGCCTGCTCGGAACTCGTCGTCGCGTCGCCATCGGCGACCAGATGTGGGCGCGCTTCCTTGTTGAGCTCCTCGAGCGGATGCCCGATCTCAGCGTGCTGCGCGCCGTGGACGTCGTCGGCGATCTGCGGATCGTGAAGGACGACGCCGAGATCAACGCACTAGCGGCCGCCGGCTCGGCCGTCGACGGCATCGCGGGGGAGCTTCAGGCGGGACGCATTCCGCTGCTCGGGCGAACTGAGGCCGAGGTGTCGGCCGACCTGTCGCGGCGCATCCTCGACGCAGGGCACGAGCGGGTGAACTTCGCGATCGTCGCTACCGGCCCGAACGCGGCGAGCCCGCATCATCATCCTGGTCCCCGAGTCATCGAGGAGGGCGACCTCGTGCTCTGCGATTTCGGCGGGACGATGGCCGGATACTGCTCGGACATCACACGCTGTGTGGTCGTCGGTGACCCTGATCCTGAGGTGGTCGAGGCGTGGGCGGTGCTTCGAGCCGCTCAGCAGGCGGCGGTCGAGGCGGCAGTCATCGGCACGCCGTGTGAGGAGGTCGACCGCGCCGCAAGACGCGTGATCACCGAAGCCGGCTATGGCGAGTACTTCATCCATCGGACCGGACACGGGATCGGGATGGAGGAGCACGAGGACCCGTACATGGTCGAGGGGAACTCACGTCCGCTGGTCGCTGGGCACGCCTTCAGTGTCGAGCCGGGCATCTACGTGCCCGGACGCTGGGGAATGCGACTCGAGGACATCGTGGTCGCCACCGAGCAGGGTCCGCGTCGGTTGAACCGCGCTGACCACGCCCTCGCCTTCGTCTGATCGGGCTCAGCGGGTGGCGAGCAGTGACTCGTCGGCGCGATCCTCGTAAGTCACAAGGTCGATGGTGAGGTCGGCCCCGTCGTAGCCGGCGAGCACCCCCGAGGGGAGCGCGCAGTAGGACTTGTCGCCGCCAACCACCGGCACCGCCACACAACGCGCGGTCAGGCCAGCGACCGAGTAGTCGGTCACGGTGCCCGGACCGATCGAGCGGTTGGCATCGGTTCTCAGGCGGTTCTCCATCGCCCGCGACCAGAACTGGTGGGTGACCTGCACATCGCTGATCGCGGCGTCGTTGATGCCGCTCTCGCAGGAGGCTTCGATGAGGTCGCAGGTCGCGGTTCGCTCGCCGTCGACGAGGAATCGGGTGTGGCCGACGGTGATCGAGCGGCGGGAGCCGCTCTGGGTGACGACCGCTGGGGTCGTCGCCCCTCCGAATTTCGTGAAGATGAGATACGACGCGGTGAATTCGGCGGAGTCCGCCCCAGCCATGAGGTTGAGGACCTCGCGGGACCCTGGGTCGGCGACCGGGGGAGTGTCGACCAACGTGGGGCGAGGTCCGGTGGCGCATCCGGTCACAATCGCCACTGCGGCGAGCAAGGCGAAGCGATGACCCATCCCGTCCGAAGGCTACGGGCAGTACCCTCCGCCGACGTGATCCGTCTCGACGCCGCGACCGTCGCACTCCAGTGGTCGGTCGGTGGGATGGCGATGTGCTGGTTCACCACTCGCCGCCGCGTGGTGGGCGTCGGCTACGGATGGCTCCTTCGCGGCGTCTATGCCGCGCTCGCTGCTCTCGGGCTTGCGGCCGGCCTGCGCACCGAAGGGTTCGGTGTTCGTGAGTTGTCCGCTGCGGCGGTCGTCATCGCGTGTTGCGCGGTGCTCGCGGTGTCAATCGTCCGTCGTCACGCCGGAGTGGCGCTGGCCGAGGCCGAGCACGACCGTCGGTCGGCGAGGGTCGCGGCCATGACGGGAATCGAGCGGGGATCCGAACGTGGTTCGACTCGAGGTTCCGAGTTCCCCCCGCTGCTCGACCTCGTTCCCGTCGCACTTGGCGTGATCGGGCTCATCGCCGGTGCGTACTCAGCCGTTGACGGCTCGGGCTCGGACGAAGTGGTGTCGGTCCTGAGGGTGTTGGTCGGGGCCCTGTTTCTTGGCGCGGTCACCGATGCCATGTTGCTCGGGCATTGGTACCTCGTTCAGCCGGGCCTGCCTCGGTCGCTCCTCAACGAGATCGTGGGCGCTCTCGGCGCCCTCTGGCCGGCCGAACTCGTCGTGATGCTGCTGCCAACCGGGATGTTGAGCGTGCTGTCGGGTTCGGTGGACGACGGATGGGGTGGCCAACTCGGCTGGTTCTGGCTCGCGTGCACGATCACGACGATCGTCCTGGTGTTCGTCACGCGGGCAGCGCTCAGGGAGCGTCAGTACTCCGCGGTGATGGCCGCCACCGGCCTCCTCTACCTCGCGATTCTCACCGCGTTCGGCATGGATCTCGTGGCGCGAGCAGTGTTGGCCGGCTGACCGGCGAGAGCGTGCTCAGTTGACCTGTCGGTCGTGGCCCTCCCAGAAGGGCTGGCGCAACTTGAACTTCTGGAGCTTGCCGGTTGCGGTTCGAGCGAGCTCAGTGCGGAACTCGACCTTCTTCGGGCACTTATAGCCGGCGAGTTTCGTGCGGGTCCACGAGATCACGTCCTCTTCCGAGAGCTCGGAGCCGGGGGTGGTGACAACGAGCGCGGTAACGAGCTCGCCCCACTTCTCGTCCGGGATGCCGATGACGGCGACCTCGGTCACCTCGGGATGCTGGAAGATCGCGTCCTCCACCTCGATTGAGGAGACGTTCTCCCCTCCGGAGATGATGACGTCCTTCTTCCGGTCGGAGATCGTGACGTAGTTCGCCGCGTCGATCGACCCTCCGTCTCCGGTGTGGAAGAAGCCCTCACGGATCGCCTCGGCGGTCGACTCAGGCTGCTCCCAGTAGCCCTCCATGATCATGTTGCCTCGGGCGAGCACCTCGCCCTCGTGGTCGACATCCATCGTGCAGCCGATGACCGGGGCCCCGGCTCGGTTGAGCAGGGTGGCCCGCTCGCCCGCGGTGAGCGCGTCCCATTCGGCGCGGCCGCGGTTCATGGTGAGGACGGGAGCGGTCTCGGTGAGCCCGTAAATCTGAACGAACTCCCAGCCGAGCTCCGTTTCGCATCGCTCGATCGTGCGCGTGGGAGGCGGCGCGCCCGCCACCACGATTCGAACGCGACCGGCACCGGGAATCGGGCCCTTCCAGTCGGCGGCGGCATCCAGAATCATGTTCAGCACGGCCGGAGCGCCGCACATGAGCGTGACCCCCTCCGCCTCGACCCGTCGGAGGATCTCAGCACCGTCGATTTTGCGGATGATGACGTGGCGCGCCCCCATGCCGGTGACCGCGTAGAGCATGCCCCAGCCGTTGCAATGGAACTGCGGCAGGGTGTGCAGATAGACGTCGCGGTCACTAACTCCCATATGCCAGCCGAAGACGGCTGCGTTCAGCCACACGTTGCGATGGGTGAGCTGCACCCCCTTCGGCCTCGCGGTCGTTCCGGATGTGTAGTTGATGGTGGCGGTCGCGTCCTCGTCGGGCTCCCACGCCTGAGGCTCGATGTCGAAGCGCATGAGCTTCGCGTCGGTTTCGGCTCCGATGGTCCACTTCATCTCGCATTCGACGGACGCCAATGCCTCCTCGAGTTCGGGGTCGACGAGCAGAATGCGGGCACCGGAGTGCTCCACGATGTAGGAGACCTCTTCTGCGACAAGGCGGAAGTTGACCGGCACAAGGATTCTCCCTGAGCCCGACACCCCGAAGAGGGCGGTGAGCAGGCGCGCGGAGTTGTGCGAGACCATCGCCACCCGTTCTCCAGCGGCGATACCGAGGGCGTCGAGGCCGGCGGCAATCGCCCGGGCGCGACGTGCCATCTCGGCGTAGTCGAAGGACTCCCAAGACTCCGCGGGCTGATCGGGCTCGTCGACGACCGCCGTGCGGTCCGGGTAGACGAGTTCGGCTCGTCGAATGAAGTCGTTGACGGTCATCGGAACTTTCACGGCCGCCAAACTAGTCGGCGGCTCTGTGGGCGGTGACGGTCGTCACGGTGCGACTGCTGGCGGGCGACCTCGAGGGCCCGAGTCCGGTCGATGGGCGGGCGGCACCTAGGGTCGCGGCATGGATCAACGCCGACCAGGTATGACCGTGCCGCTCCCCGGGCACCTCCACGCGCAGCGTGACCGTCTCTGCGAACTCGCCGACCTTGGCTACACGGATATCTGGAGCGCCGAGAGCGATGGCGCCGACGGGTTCACACCACTCGCGCTCGCCGCGGCGTGGGAACCGCGGCTGCGCCTCGGCACCGCGATCATCCCGGCGTACACCAGAGCGCCCGCGTGTATGGCCCAAAGCGCGGCGTCACTCGCCGACGCGGCACCCGGACGATTCGCCCTCGGCCTCGGGTCATCGAGCAATGTGATCGTCGAACGCTGGAACGGCATTCCGTTCGAGTACCCGTACCGTCGCGTTCGGGACATGGTGAGGTTCTTACGGGAAGCCTTCGCTGGTGAGAAGGTGTCGCGGAAGTTCGACACCTTCGAGGTGGATGGCTTCCGCCTCGGAGTGCGGCCCGAGGTGGCGCCGCCAGTGTTGGTGGCGGCGCTCCGTGAGCAGATGCTGGCGATGGCCGGTCGCGAGGCCGACGGGGTAATCATCAACTGGCTTGCTCCCGAGGACGTGCCGACGGTCGCCTCGGTGGTTCACGGCGCGGCGGGAGGCGAGGCCCGGGAGGTGGTCGCGAGGATCTTCGTCTGCCCGAGTGAACGGGCCGAGGTAGTGCGAGAGGGCGCGCGCCGTGCCATCGCCGCGTACATGAACGTGCCGGTGTACGCCGCGTTTCAGGAGTGGCTCGGTCGGGGGGACGCGCTTCGGCCGATGTGGGAGGCCTGGGCGGCTGGTGACCGCAAGGGAGCGCTCGCGGTGATCCCCGACGAGGTGGTGGACGCCTTGGTGATCCACGGAAGCGCCGAGTATTGCCGGTCGCGGATCGCCGATTACTTCGATAACGGGGTGACGACCACCTCGCTTGCGATCCTTCCGCTTGATCCGGAACTCGATTTCTTCGAGGCCGTGCGCTCGCTCTCACCGAGCGCAGGCTGAGGCACTCGGTTTACGCCGCATCGCGGCTATCGAGCCGCTGCCGACGACGCTCCTCGAGCATGGCCCGGATCTCGGCGATATGCCGCATGCCGCGGCGACGGGTTTCGAGGTCGAGCCGCAAGCTGGGATCGAGCCGACTCGTGCCGAGCAGGCTGAGTTGCACCGGTTCCGGGAGCTGATCAGCGACCCCGTCGGCGTGACCCGCGCCCGTCTTGTGGATGGTCTGTGTTGCCATATCCCCATCATGCGAAAGGGGTGTGACAGTCCTCAGATTGCGCCGACGGATACCAACGCGATCAGGGCTGAAGCGACGATCAGCACGAGGAGCCCGGCGATCGC
>Ga0208004_1000112_pt1 | contig 29812 bp, 38 predicted proteins | sample DEB08_DNA_6_FD_184522 | JGI IMG/M metagenome (GOLD analysis project Ga0208004, IMG submission 184522) | Aqueous microbial communities from the Delaware River and Bay under freshwater to marine salinity gradient to study organic matter... | ecosystem: Environmental > Aquatic > Marine > Coastal ...
GGTTGATCTGGTCTAAGCTCATGTCATCCGACGGCTTCTGCCCGGTCATCTCTGCGAGAGCCTCGGCGCGGCCCTCCCGAGAACTGGTGTTCGTCACGGCCCCTGCCACAAGGTCGGCCTTTTCCGCGGTCGAAACCTTGTCGCTGGTGACGGCTGCATTGAGCTGGCTGGCAGCCTGTTGCAGCTGGGGGTTTTCTTGAACAGAGGGATTGTTGCGGAGTTCCGCCATGACAGCGGCTGGAGTAATAGGCTCCGTGGTCCGCGGACCGGCAGCAACCGGAGTCTCCATGATGTCCACCCCCCCATCTGTCATCACGCCGCTGTAGGACTTAGACAAGGCGTTCAGATACTCATCGTAAAGGGATGGATCACCATCTTTTGCCGTGACGTCTGGGAGCTCCCCTCCCCTCCCCCGGATGAGATCCGTGGATCCGCCATTTCCAAAGCCTATGGGCCGCGGTTGCGGCTGGGCGTTCATCGGCTGCGGCTGCGCTTGAATGTTTGCACGTTGCGGCTGTGGCGTTCCAAGTGCGGGTAGAACACCCGGAACAATCGTTGGGAGCGGCTGCGGTGCAGCCGGGGAGGGCAGAGGCTGCATCTGAGGAGCCATGGTCGTAGGAGCACCAGTCTGCCGCATCTGCATGGCGGGCATTGCCGCCTGCATGAGTTCAGCGGACGACGCCATGATCCCGCGCGGCTGCTGTGAAACTCCGCCCATTTCGCGGAGTTTATTTCGAGCAGCTTCGGATTTACGGCGGAAGAGCGCGCGGTTGTAGACGTCGTCCTGCATCTTATACTCCGCTTGGTTTGTAATATGAACCGATACCACCAGATCCTAGAGCCATCGCGCTGCCGAAAATATCCAGGACCGGGTTCGGAGACGGGGCGCTAGCCGAAGAGAGAGTCTGCTGCGTGGACGGAACCCCGCGGAAGATGTCAGACATATACGCGAACCGTTGGAATGGCTCGTATGCTGCTTCCACGGCACCGTACCGCTGCACATCGTACTCCGCCTGCTGCTGTTTTTGCTGCAGAGCGCCGACATTAAACAGAGCGTTGACGTCACGAGCGGCAGCAGTCTGAGCGGCCTCACCGAGTGCGGCCTGCGAGGTGCCGAGGGTACCGAGACCTTGTCCCAGCGTACCGAAGATCTGCCCTGCCGTCTGGCCACGCTTCATCTGATCCTCGAAGGCCTGCATAGCCTGCGTTTGAGCGCCCGTGTAGGCAGCGGAACGAAGCTTGGCTCCGGTGTCCGCCATCTGACGAGCGGCGTTTCGCTGGAGCTCTTGTTCCGCTATCGCCTGGCGAGAGCCGCCGAAAGCCCCAGACCGAACAGCCTCGCCACTGAGGCGCTGGCGTTCGATGTCTGTCTGACGTTGAATGTCCGCTTCAGTCGAGCGGATCACGTCTTCCACAAAGGGGTCGTAGTAGCTTCTGTAGGAGGAGGGATCATAGGCCCCAGTTGTACCCGCCAGTGCTCCTGCGCCGCTGAGATACGAGCCAAGACCCAGACCGTAGGTCCGCTCCGACTGTTCCATCATGGGCTCGTAGAGGCCAATGCCGCCACCTTCGTACTGCCCTGTGGCGGGGTTGTACCTGCCGGTCATAAGCTCCACCGCCCGTTGCTGAGCGGGGGTGAACTGCATGATGTCTGCGCGAGGAATGCCGCCTACAACCATTTCGATCGGCTGGCCGCGTTGATCAAGCATCGCCTGCGTCGGATCGGTCGTGGTCCCGCCAGTGGAGGTGCGGTACAGAAGGTTGCCCTGCTCGTCATACTGAGGCTGACCATACAGCGGAGACGTAGCAGCAATACCCGAAACCTGGCCGGTATCCGGGTCTGTGTAGTAGAGGTTTCTCAGGAGGTCTTTGAGGAACCGTTCTTGGTACTCAGGCAGGATCTGCTGTGTCTGCTCTAGGCTAGTGGTGGCCATTATGCCCTCCGCTCAAGACGGCTCATCATCTCATACATGCGAGCTGCCCCTCTATTACGATCACCGCTACCCATGCCGCGGACCGCATCCGCCGTCATGACAAATTCTCCGTCCGAGAGCCGAGCTTCCTGAACTCGTCCGCCATTTTGGTAGATAGCCGCGGGGATGGAATCGCTGGTCCCGGTCCCTGGTCCCCGGATGTAGCCACCCTGCGCCATATAGCGATAGTCCGGTGCAGCCGTCCCCTGGTAGTCAGGAAGCCGCTCGCCTGTCGCAAGCTGGCGCTTTTGTTCCGGGCTAAGCACGTCCTTGCTCGGCTCCCCTGCTTGAAGCAGAGCCGCCATGACGAGTGGGTTCTGCTGAGCGAAACCCATGATCCCAGATCCGATGCCCGTGGCATCCGGAGTAGCCAGTGCTTTGAGGTTCGATCCCATCTGCGCCAAGGGACCTGCGCCCTGTGCTCCAGCGCCACCGGCCCCAAACAGACCGCCGAGAATGGAGGGCTTTGCCGCCTGTCCCGCCAGCTGACCAGAGAGGCCTTGGAGACCCATAGCCCCCGTTGCCTGAGAGGCGAAGCCTGCAACACCAGGAATCGAGCCAATGCCGAAACCCATGATCCCGGACTTCAGTGCGTCTCCGATGTCGCCACCAGATGCGAGAGTTCCGATCCCAGAACCAAGGGCCGCGCCAAGAGGACCGCCAACTGCAAGGCCGATGAGGCCGCCAATAGAAGAGAGTAGGGACATTACGCTTCTCCGCGCACCGCTTCGGGTGCTGTGACTATGATGCTGGTGCTGCGCCGTTCTGCGCCAGTCCAAGGGTTGCCGCAATCGGGGCAGGTTCCGTTCGGGTAGCTGGCAATCTCCTCAGGCGTATCAACTGCGTTATCGCAGCTAACACAATGCACTGTATCAGAAGACGTTGAAGGTTTCCAGCGTGAGCCGTTTGGTGTTGTGATAATGGTCATAGCGTACTCACTGTGGCAGAGCCAACTTGTCCGATGGAGCCTAAACCCCTGACATGTGGCGTGTTGGTTAGGGTGATCTTAACAAACCCGTCTTGTTGAAACAATGTTCCTGTTTCAAGCCCGACGTCATCTGTTTGTAAATTAGTCAGAACCAAAAAAGTGTTCCGACCCTCGCCTGGGTTTTGAACCTGCTCCAGGTAGATGGAGAAAGAACGGACGACTTCGGCAAAATACTTTTGGTCGTAATTTTGGGGAGGAACCGGGAAATAGGGCCGGACTAGGTTTCTTGACATCAGCGACTCCCGTCAGGTTGCACGTCGTAGCGCAGGCTGCCCAGCCGCCATGTGACGCCTGTTTGATCTGACTCAACCTGAATACTGAACTGTCGCCCACGCAACCGTAGGTGCACTTGCTCCGTTGCCGTTCCGATGGTGCTTGTAGTCGTCGCCAAAAAACCTGCGTTAGTGGAGTTGCGAACCCGCGTTGTGATGTCAACGGTCGGTGCGGACTCCGCCGAGTTTCGGAAACTTACGTCCGGAAGCAAACGCCGGATAAAGCTGAACTGCTGCCCTTCGGCCATGTCGATTGGGCTTGACGAGATATACGCATTTATGGCCGACGGGGGAGACGTGCTGCCATCGTCAAAACCAAGCTCCTGGGTATAGAGGTAGTGATCCGGGGAGGCTGCAATCGGGTTGCCGAGAACCCCATGGTCAGTCCACGCTGTGCGCGCCATCGTCCCGTAGTACCAAGCATTCTCTATGTAGTTGTACACCACGTAGCGGTCGTTGTTCTCGCTACTGGCCGACGGGTAGAACCACCATATCTCAGAGTTCTCGCTGTTGAGTGCAGCGCAAACCTTGAGACCTTGAGATGTGTTAAAGTTTTCATAGACGAAATCACGAACGGTGCAGGGAAGACGTTCTACCTGACCCGTGTAGGAATAGAACTCTGCGTTCCCCATCCAAAACACCGCGTCATCGATAGCCACGACAGCGTTTGGACTCAGGATGCTGATGTTCTCCGAAATGGCACCGACCCCAAAGGTATAAGGAGCGCCAAGATACTGCATCGCATAGAGCGTCGTATCCGTGAAGACTAGGATTTGCTGACGGGTTTCGACGGCCCTGACAATCTCGGACCCAGATCCGAGGCGCAAGTCCCCTGCGGTGTTGGTCGCCGTCGGAGTCCAGTCGGTCACGCTCTCTTGGTCCGAGAACCGGATAAGCATGGGGTCCTGCGTCCCGATGTTGTCAACAGGGTCGCACCCGAAAGCGATGACATGCCGGTCACGATCAGAGACTAGGATTTGCTTTGCAATGGTGGGTGCACCGCTGGCCCCAGAAAGTTGATCAAGGGCAACAGCCCGTTGGCCGAAGGATGGGCTCAACTGTCCTGGAGTGACAAACGAATCCCAATAGTAGATCCCGCCATCTCGGACATTGATCAGCAGATCCTCGCCAAAGTTGTCGTTCGACCACAGACGTAACTGGTTGGTTACAATCGGCGCATTTGAGGAAGAACCCCAAGTCCCTCTGGACCAGGAACCAGCACCCCACCCGGCACCGGCAACCGCGGCGTCAAGACCGACGCTGATTTGATAGTCGGCCTCGATGGCACCGCCGCCATCCCCGGTATCAGAGGCGTTGGCGAAGACTGGAATAGGGTCTAGCTGCCCATCGACCGTGATACTTGAGATCGATGTATTTGCAGCACGCGCCGTAAACGTAAACGTCGTCGGGGTCGGAACGCTGTCGATGGGGTATTCTTGGTTCAGCACGTCTGCGGTCATGTTGCCGCCGAGCCCAACTGCTCCACGCAACGTAAAGAAATCACCAGCAACCGCACCGTGCGCCTCGTTCACCGTTGCTGTTATGGTGGACGACCCGTTCGTAGCGGACAATGATATATCGTCCGTAAATGTCACGGTCTCCTGTGAGGATGCCACGGAATTTACGCTTGTAGAAGCCGAGACCCCTGTGACAGAAGCCAAGACCGAGGCGTAAACGTCGCCTCCAAGAGTGACTTCCCCAACAAAACCTTGAGCATATGGCAATGGCATTATGGTGTCTCCTCCACGGTGACGTCCCCAACGCCGCCCCCGGCAGCAATGCCAGAGGGCGCGACCTCAACCCATGCTCCCACGTCCGCCCCAACAATCACCACAACTCCGTCCGTCGACGCCGTCCCAGTGCTGACGTATACGACCCCGACCGTCCCCGTCCCAGAGGTGCCGTCCGGATAAACCTGATTCTCATCCTTTGTCACTTGGCCCACGGCCCCTGTGCAGGACGTCCCCAAGATATTGAAGGTGGTATTGCGGTTTAGCAGGTTAGACGTGCGGATCGGCGTGATGTCGTTAAAACCGCCGCCCTGGTCAACGTAGTACTTCACACTGGTCCCTACGCCGAGAAGGCGTTCGGTATCCAACGTGACCCATGGGATGAGACTGCGGCAAGTGCCCAAGAACGATTTTGAAGAACGCTTTTCCCAGCCGCCGATTTTTTCCGGAAAGCCAAACCGGAAACGGATTTTGTCACCGTCGAACCACCCACCCTCGTTTGAGTAGTTGGTGATGTCGCGGTTAATCCCGGGTTTTAACTGAAATTTTGCCAGGGGCATGAGCGGACCTTACAAGAACAGCATTAGGAAGTTGCTCGAGGCAGAACTCGGCGGAGACGAAAATATCACATTTAAGTTGTTCCCGCCATCGACTGAGTTGTCACCGACGTAAAACTTGTCTGCCTGGTTCACACCGATGTCTTGGACCCCCAGGTAATCTACCTCGGCGGTAGAGTTGGTCAGGCTAAAGTTGCGCCTGGTACCCGTAGGGCTACCGAGGACATAAGCGACTTTACCGGCGGAGCCCTTGATGCCCCATGTATTGATGGTGCCTAGATCGGTCAGAAACAGGATGCTGTGGGAGTCGGCACCAACGGAAGTCAGTTGGTTGAAGTTCTGACTGGTGCCTCCACTGATCTGTCGTGTGCCCCCAGAGGCGCTGGTAAAGGCGACATTGTAGTAGGCTACGTTGCCTCCGTGGAACTCAGCATTTTGATTAGTGAGATTAAACTGAGACGTCCCAACATTAAACGTCAGATTCGTAGCGTTAACGTTTACGGCATTGACGCTAGTTGTCACGGTAATGGTACTGGAACCAAGCGATATGGTTCTGGTGCTTGTGCTGTTTGAAACAAACGCATTACAGACTATGTCGTAGTTTGCAGAGTTGAAGGTTCCGGCAGCTATCGAAAGGTTCCCACCGCCAACTAGAGTTAGCGCATCTCCAAGGGTAACGGTGATACCAGCACTGTTAACGTTTAGCGGAGAAAACGTCTGGCCCGCGCTAGTAATTGTGCCCGTTCCGGTGATTGTCATAGTCCCGGTGTGAATATAGCCCATTGTAGAATTAGCCGTCACGCTACCGGCTACGGTGATGTTATCGGTCCCTCCAAAAACGCCAGGGAAACCAGTGAAGTTCAAGGATCCTGCACCGGTATTGCCAGACGCAACCGGGACCAGGGTGCCAGATGAGCCAGAGTTGGCGTCAAAAAACACAGCGTCCGATGTTGTGGGGACCGATGCCCCACCGGAACCTCCGGATGTGGCGGACCATTTGTTGCCTGCGGTGCCGTTCCAAACATCAGGTGCTATAGACGAGATGTCCCAAGCAGAAGATACCGGGTAGGAATAAACACTATCCGTTAAATATCCCACGAAATACATTACGGTACCGTCAGACTTGAAGAAGACACCCCTTGGGTTCGTGTCTTCTGGAGTCACGGAGTAGTATGTCGAATAAGACGCCGTCGAAATATCCCACGCAGTGCTCAAGCCGTATTCATTTACGCGGTTATAGACATCCTCAGACACGTACATCTTGGTGCCGTCAGACTTAAAAAATATCCCCGACGGGGCACCACCCTGCCCAACTATAGAAAAGTTTTGCAGATAGGACACCGTCGAAATATCCCACGCAGTACTCAGGTCGTATTCATTAACCTCGTCGCCATTAGACCCCACGACGTACATCTTGATGCCGTCGGACCTGAAGTACAGTCCAGTGGGGGCGGACTCTTGCGTGGAGATATCCTTGTAGGTGGAGACCGTGGCTGTCGAAACATCCCACGCAGTACTCAGGCCGTACTCGTACACCCTGTCAAGTTGAGATCCTACGACATACATCTTGGTGCCGTCAGACTTGAAGAATACGTCTTGGGGGAATGAATCTTGCGACACACTGACATTCTGCACGTAAGACGCCGTCGAAATATCCCAAGCAGTACTCAGGTCGTATTCGTTTACGTCGTCTCCAAAATTACCCACGACATACATCTTGGTGCCGTCTGGTTTAAAAAACAGGCCCTCGGGTTGAGTTTCTTGCGCGCCGACCCCAAAGACACCGATCGTGTTTGTTCCGACCCAGTAACGGTCTGCCATGTCAGGTCTCCGACTTAAAAACTATATCGACAGTCATGGCAGTCACGCTTGCGTTACGGTGGCAACAGCGTCCCAATAACTATCCGTGGCGTTATATATGCAACCCACGTAAGTGACTTTCGTGGCAACCGTTGTTGTCGGAAGCGTGATGCCCATTTCGCGGAACGCACCGGATGACGTAGTCCAAGTGATCGCGCGAGCAGTGCCATTATCCTCAATTCGAATCACAAGTTTTTGCCCATCAGCCGGAGTCCCGCTTGGTTGAGCAATGGTGATATCCCCCGTAAGACCCTCTACCTTATAGACATCAGTGGTATCCCCATTTGGGGTGATACTCCCCGTGGTTGCGGATGCTGCAACGACGCGAGGATTGACGCGCTTGTTTGTCAGCGTCTGAGTGTCGCTCGTTCCAACAACAGATCCGGAGGGGGCCGTGAGAGAAGTACTCCACGCAGTGCCCGTGCTTACAGCGATTCCCGCCCCAGGGTATACTTGTGCTGCCGGTCCTGCGGCACTTGTCCAAGTAGTTCCATTAGAGGTGAGAACATTCCCATTACTGCCGGGAGCGACAACTTGAAATGCAGAAGTGCCATTGCCGAGCAGTACATTGTTCGCTGTAAAGGACGACGCACCAGTGCCCCCATCGGAGACCGTTAAATCCGTGATGCCAGTGATGGAGCCGCCGGTAATCGCGACATTGCTCGCGGCCTGCGTAGCCATGGTGCCAAGGCCCAAGGATGTACGCGCAGTTGACCCGTTCTCCACCACCCACGTTGAGCCGTTGCCCACGATGATGTTGCCGTCTGCAACACCCAACGCACCGATCGCCGTCAGCGTTGCTGTCAGAGGCTGGAAGTTGAAAGTGCTGGTCACATCAACAACAGCGGCCCCCGCACCAGCGCCATCCGCATATACAATCACGCTGTTGCCATCCGCCACCGTGACGTTTCCACCCGACCCCTGCGTAAGGACGACGCTCTGGCCAGAGTTGTTCTTCACGATATAAACGTGCTGCACGGTGTTGGGAGAAATGATGACGGTGTTTGTGCCGCTCGGACTACCACCAAAAACCAGGACAGAGTACTGACCGTCGGAAAGAGTCGCACTTCCGCTAACGGTAGTCGTCAGAGTGTGTGTTGTTCCAGAAAGAGCGATCGCACCGACGCCATTCGTGAGACGGTCAACAATCTCAAGGTTTACGTTCGTGGTGCCGCCCCACGTTCCGGACTGCTCGCCGGTAGCAATTAGCTCAAGGCCGACGTTGCTAAAAGTGCTTGCCATTTGGGTGTCCTACGTTGCGGTTTCCGTCAAAACCCTCCCAGATGACGGGTTCTCCTCAATATAACTTGTTCGCGGCTTAGAGACAACGCTCCTGTTGACCCCGCTTATGCCGCCGTGCACATCCAGTTGGGGCCTTGGGATGGTAGCTCCTCGGTCCACCCAGAAGATTGCACTGGGTTCTCCGGGGAATACCCAGGGTTTTGGTTCGGGGTAATTCTGCCCCACACAAGCACGGGGCCAACAACCCCTGTCGCCGCAACCCCAGTAACAGGGATGCTCGCGGTACCGGATGTCGTTACGCTGCCCACAAAACCCGCAACCGAGAGGCCGCTAACCGAAACGTCTGCTCCTGCCTCTGCGCTCGCAGACCCAACAACCCCTGTCGCCGCAACCCCAGTAACAAGAACACTGATAGTCTGCGGTATAATAACGTCGCCAACTTGACCTGCCGCAGAGAGGCCCCCAGCCACCACATCAGCAGAGGCCGTTACGGTTACCGACCCCGTCGACCCTGTCGCAGAGAGCCCCGTTTGTGGGACGTTGGCGTCGGCATTGACCGTTGTGGTGCCAACGGCGCCTGTCGCGGCGAGGCCCACAGGGGAGATGTTCGCGGTCCCAGAAGCTTGGACCTCGGAAACAGCAGCAGCCGCAGAGACCCCCGTCACGTTGACATCAACGCCCGACCCTTCGACAATCGAGACCTGGCCAACAGCGGCGGATGCAGACAACGACCCTGTTTGCACAACCCGATCTATTGAGACGACGACGCTGCCTACCAGGCCTGTCGCAGAAAGCCCCGTTTGTGGGACGTTAGCGTCACCTGTGACAGAGACAGACGAAACCGATCCTGCCGCAGACACCCCGGTAACAGCGGCGGAAACTCCGGAACCTTCTTCTACCGTCACGCCGCCGACAGAGCCGGTGGAAGACACGCCATTTGTTTGCGCCTCGGCGGATGCCGTGATGGCTACAGTCCCAACAGCGCCTGTTGCCGAAAGGCCAGTGACCGACGCGTTGGCGTCAGCTGCGACCGCTGCCAGGCCAATCTGCCCTGTTCCCCCCACACCCGTGATATCAACAACGGTGCCAAGGTCAACGGTGACACCATTCACCGCCCCTGTAGCGGACGAGCCAGTGACCGACGCATTTGCATCCGCCGAGACGGCCACAGATCCGACAGAGCCGCTGGCAGATAGGCCCGTCTGCGGGACGTTAACATCCGCCGTGACCGTTGCCGTGCCGACAGAGCCCGTTGCCGAAAGGCCAGAGACAGACACGTTGGCGTCAGCTGCAACCGTTGCCGTTCCAACAGAGCCTGTTGCCGAAAGGCCAGTGACAGACACGTTGGCGTCAGCTGCAACCGTTGCCGTTCCAACAGAGCCTGTTGCCGAAAGGCCAGTAACGGAAACCGCCACCTCTACGCTGGCGATGTCATCCGCTAGGGCGACAGCAGCTAATGGGGCGAATCCAAGCATGTGTTACTCCGGTTTAACGGGCCACTCGACGCTATGAGGAAACCCCTGTTGTGCTGTTATATCACGAAGTGCCTGCCTATAGGTAGCCATGTCAGGTGCCATCGCGACATCAGAAAGGGCCATCCAGTCCGTCTGGCGCAGAAGATCGTCGCGATGCGCGCGGATATTCGCCGCCGCGCGATCTGTAGCAATTTCTTGCACCGTCCAAACCTGCAACCAACCCGCATCCCCCTGCTCCACGGACTGGATGACGCGATGCGTCTTGCTGTCAAAAGCTGGTGTTGCAACCTGTTGCACGGGGTAAACGTCATATGCCGCTAGAACATCGTCGGGAACCTGCTTGGGAAAGCTGGTCTGCGGGTTATCACGGCGGAGTTGCCCAACGGTGTAAGGAAATTGGCTGGGCTGGCCGTTTGTGAGTTTGACGTACATGTTTTTCTCCCATGTCTACGATAGATCAAAGCTATACACAGCCATTCCGGTTTGCGTGACAATGTACAGCTTACGTCCAGTTGGTCTAAAGAACAGCCCGAATGGGTTAGTGAACACGCTGCCGAAGGCAAAAACTTGTAGGAAGGAAGCTGTAGAGACATCCCACTCAGTGGTGAGGTCATATTCGTTCACTTCGTACCCGAATTGCCCAATAACATACATCTTGGTGCCATCTGGTTTGAAAAATATCCCTGCGTTAGCGGCATCCTGTGCGAGAGTAAAATACTGCAAAAAAGAAGCAGTGGATACATCCCAAGCAGTACTTAGATCGTATTCGTTCACACGGGAGTTAGTGCGACCGACAACATACATCTTCGAACCATCTGGTTTGAAGAACAGGCCTTGCGGTAAGGTATCTTGCGTTAAAACACTAAAGACTTGAACATACGAAGCCGTGGATACATCCCAAGCAGTGCTTAGGTTATATTCATTTACATCACGCCCAGAGGTTCCGAGAACATACATTTTGGTGCCGTCTGGCTTAAAAAACAGCGAGTTTGGGTTGGCCTCTTGTGCAGCAACACTAAAGGCTTGATTATAAGAAGCGGTAGAAATATCCCAAGCACTGCTTAACGCGTATTCGTTTATGTCGTCTCCGATAACGCCAGTAATGTACATCTTAGTGCCGTCAGATTTGAAGAACACATCTCTAGGTGATGTCTCTTCCGCCGACACATTCTTGTAGTTTGTTGCAGGGGCATTCCAAGCTGCGGTAGAAATATCCCAAGCAGTACTTAGGTCGTACTCAAACACATTGGCCGTCTGACCAATAATATACATCTTGGTGCCGTCAGACTTAAAAAATACGTCCCTAAGTTGAGTCTCTTCTGTAGCAACACTAAAGTTCTGGGAATACGATGCTGTCGAAATGTCCCAAGCAGTGCTTAGGTTATATTCGTTTATGTCATTGCCTGAATCTCCGGAAATGTACATCTTTGTACCATCCGACTTAAAGTAGACCCCGGTCGGTGCGCTGTCTTGTGCAACAACACTAAAATTTTGAGAATACGATGCTGTCGAAATGTCCCAAGCAGTGCTTAGGTTATATTCGTTTACGTCATCTCCTGAGGTGCCGACAATATACATTTTAGTCCCATCGGACTTAAAAGACAGGCCTTGCGGTGCTGTCTCTTCTGTAGCAACACTAAAGTTCTGGGAATACGATGCTGTCGAAATGTCCCAAGCAGTGCTTAGGTTATATTCATTTACGTCATCTCCGCTGGCACCAGTGACGTACATTTTGGTCCCATCAGGTTTGAAAAACAAACCCGCTGGAATTGACTCTTGTGCAGAAACGCTGAAGGATTGATTGTACGATGCTGTCGAAATGCTCCAAGCAGTGCTTAGGTCATATTCGTACACGACACGATTTTGCGAGCCAACAACATACATCTTCAAACCATCTGGCTTGAAGAACATTGTCTGGGGGAATTTTTCTTGACTTAAAACCGAAAACTGACCGTAGCCAGACGCATTAAAAAAAGCAGTGGAAATATCCCAACCGCCTGTTCCAGCCCCGCCAGCAGAACTTGCGGCCTGCATTAGGCGAGAAATGCTCATGCCATTGCATCCCCTGCTTGAAAACCATACCACGTTGTGCCGCCGTCCTGGGTGTAAAACGTGAATACATCTGTCTCACCGCTTGCAGGGGCATCAGGGGCAGTGCCAGACGGCCAATCGACAGCCGCAGGCCAAGTGATCGTCACCGTGGCAGATGGCGTTACCTTCAGCGTGAAGCCGTAAGCAGTGCCCGAGGCAGGCGGGCTGCTAAAGGCATAGGTTACGTTGGCCGACGGAGCATCCGAGAAGACGTTGCCGCTTGTCAGATCAAGAGTGCCAGAAGTAATGTCACCGACTGTTTCACCAGACGGCGAAGCATCAAAGAACCCCTTGGTGTAGTCGATGACAATTCCCATTAGACTGCAACGCTCCCGTTCATATCTTCCTGCGCCATAACCCAAGCATAGCACTTGTCGAGGAAGTTAGCGCCAGCCGCAGCTTCGACCTCAGCCAGGTCAGCGTGATAGCGACGGAAGTCCACTTCACGGGTGTCGTCACCGGGCGTGGCAGTGGCATAGCCAGAGACATCAATCATCACCGTGAACTTGGGGCCACCCTCACGCATCCGAGAGACAGCCGCAGTGACGATGCGGAAGTAAGCGCCAGCAAAGGGAGTACCGTACTGGCTGGTGGTCAGGTCGAGAGAGATAGCCATGTTGGCCTCCTTTAGTAGGTTACTTCGCTGGTATGCACAGTGGCGACCCAGCGAATGTTTGTTGCAGCAGCCCCAGTGACTTCGATCTTCAGGCCACCATTGGTAGTATCTGCACTCAGGGCCATGCCCCATGCAGGTGTGTTGTCCAGAACAGTTGTAGCACTATTCACCAGCACTGTCGTCCCCGCCGATCCTTCCCTGCGGATCAAGCCCTCAATCTTCCATGCTGCACACGCTGTGCCTGCCGAGGCTTGCTGACGGGCTACGATGGTGCCGTGGAAGGCGTAGGCAGAGTTGTTGGGCAGGATGATTTGGTTGGTGGCTGAAGGCGTTGTCAAGAATGTAGTCAACGTTGTTGGCGTTGCATCTGTTGTAGCGATGGTCAGAACCATGCGCCCTTCTTGAGACGACCCGTCATTACTGCCGGAAATACTTGCCCCAGACCACGCATACTTACCCGTAATGCCGTTTACATCCGTGCGAAAGCCAAGCGCAAAACTTCGCAATGCGTCTGCTTGACACCCCTGCCCAATAGCCACGGCGGCGGAGTTTGAAGCGGTTGTCCCATCCCCAATGGCGATAGACCAGTTGCCAGATGCGGTGCCATCCCCAAGCACAATTGATTCAAGGCCAGATGAAAGACCAGCAGGGCCTATGGCGACACTATCCGTTCCCGTTGACTGACAAAGACGCCCTATTGCAATGCTGCCTGTCCCAGTGGCACCGTAGCTTGATGTGTTCAAAAGGTTAGCTGCGGCGAAGCTGTCGGTGCCGGATGCGTAGGAGCCGCCGAGAGAAACTGCACCGCCCCCTGTTCCCGCCGAAGCACCTGCACCCGCAGAACTAGCACCCGCCGCAAAGTTGTAACCACCGCTTGCAGTCGCACCATATCCAATAGCAACAGCACCAGAGCCGCTTGCATTTGCAGCCGCAGCGTTATTGGCGTTGTCATAAGAAAAACCACGGGGAAAGTCACTTTCTGTGACCAGCCAGTTCGTGCCGTCAGATACAATCTTCACGGTTTGACCACGCTTTACTGATAACGTAGTCGCCCCCTCAATAGTCTCTGACCCATCTGGATCAATAGTGGCAGAGCCAGTGGTTTTATTTGAACGAATGTAGGCATACCAGCCAGCGCCAAGCGTAGAAGCAGAAGTCAGGCTGGCAGTTACCGCACCAGTGCCTGTGAACTCAATAATCTTACCGAGATCACCAGACACCACAGTATAAGCGCCTGTCTTGGTGTCGATGGTCAGGGCAGATGCACCGCCGCCACCGCCAATCGCAGTGCCATTCAGCAGCAGGTCAGTGCCATCGCTCGACAGCGTAATGCCAGAGCCAGCACCCGTGTGATCTAGTTCGATCTTACCCATCAGTAAGTAACCTCGCTTGTGTTCACAGTGGCGACCCACCGAATGTTTGTAGCGGCTGCACCCGTGACAGTAATGGCCAAGCCGCCGTTGGTCGTGTCAGCGGTCAATGCAATGTCCCAAGCAGACGCACCAGCCGAGGCATACAGCTTGTTCTTGATCCCGTTGCCCAGCACAGTCGATGCAGCGTTGGCGTCACGCAACAATGCCCCCTTGATCTCCCAGCTTGCGTAGTCCGATCCAGCCGAAGCCTGTTGCCGTGCGATGATCGTGCCTGAAAAACTGTAGGCAGAGTTGTTGGGTAGGATGATTTGGTTGGTGGTGCCAGCGGTGGTGTTACTAGTTGTAAGAGCTTCTGGGGTAGCGTCTGTGGTGTCAGAGCGCAGGACGAAGGTGCCAGCTTGGGCATCGCCTTGTGCAGCAAACTTACTTGCGGCAAATGACATTTTGCCCTGAATATCTGCCAAAGAGGCTTCGCCTAGTGCAACGGTTCCCCGTGCTGACGCTGTTGTATCACGCCCCGCAGAAAACGAATAGTTACCAGAAGCCAATGAGCCAAAGCCTATTGAATAAGCATAGCTTGTTGTAGCTTGAGCCGCCTGCCCTACGGCGCATGATCCACTGCCTGTCGCCTTAGAAAGGCTCCCCATCGCCACAGAGTTAGCACCAGTGGCACCATAGCTAGAGGTATTGCTGGCTATGGCTGCTGCGAAGGAGTTAGTGCCAGAGGCGTAAGAACCGCCGAGGGCCATCGCACCCGCGCCTGTTTCTGCTTGTGAACCACCGCCAGACGAGTTTGCGCCAATAGCCGTTGAAAAAGAAGACTTAGCGTCAGGCTGGTTTCCTATAGCTAAGCTGTTTGCGCCTGTTGCGTCAGCGTTAAAGCCTATCGCAACGCTTGAACCACCGGTAGCGTCAGATACGAAACCAATCCCAATACCGTAATTACCGGCGGCAGTTGCACCACTGCCAATGGCTATTGCATTCGTGCCAGTAGCACTAGGTGCAGTAGGACTAGACGGGTTCTCAGCATACAACTCAAGAGCAGGTGGAATATCCTCAGCCGCAGCCGACACATAAACCACCGCCGAGCCGCTTAGGTTCAACGCAGCATCAGCATTGGAACTCTCAAGCACAGTGCGAGACAGGGTAGTGCCAGAGGCCGTGTAGGTGCCGCTGCCGATCTCCCAGTCCGTGCCATCCTCGATGACGTAGCGGACGACATCACCGTCAGCCACGCCTGCATCAGAAAAGGTCTGGTAGCCGCTTTCGGCGGAACCCAGAGTGACAGTCCCCGTTCCGGTAGTCGAGGTGCTGACTTTTGCTCTATTTACTAAAGTGACCATAGGTCAACACCTCGTTTAATTATGCCGGGTCCGGGGTGCCGATCTCCCATGACGTAGTAACGTCCTCCGTCGTGTTCCGGACAGTCGGGCCGATGGCTACGCTCTTCGTCAGACGGACAAGCGTAACCACGGCGCGTGCCTTTAGGCGATGCGGATGATGGCGTTCGAAGCGTCTGCCGTAGGGAACACAATCGTAAAATCGCCGGACGTCGAGGTTTTGTCCGCACCAAAGTCCAGAACAACCACGCTCGGGTCACCCGCTGCGGTGTCGTTGTAGATCAGCGCACCACGTGCCGTAATCGTCGCGGAGGTGAACGTCAGGTCAGCGAAATCCGTGAGCGCCGTAGTACCGCTCGTAGTCGGGGTGACATTGGTCAAAGTGCCACCACCCGCGGTATACGAACCAGATGCGCTCACCTCATTGGTGGCTGTGTACGCAGTCGTCGCCGCCGTAAACGACGCAGAATTGGTGTACAGAGCCAACTTAAAGTTGTCGCCCGTAGAAGCAGTAAAGTTGTGCACACCCTGCATAAGCTCTTTCTTGAAAGAGGTGCACATGAAGTTGCCGGTAAAAGCCATGTCAGAGTCTCCTAATTAGCTCGGCCAGTTCAGGATGCCCTGCATCCGCTAAGGCATTATACACAGTCGTGCGGTCGCTTGCTATAGCCTCTTTAAGATGGAGGATTATCACGGTTTCTATAGCAGACTTAAACGCCGTCGCCTGATCACGTAGCGCGGGGTGGGCCGATTGTGACACCCCAACGATCTTGCTAACACACCGAGATGCGATCTCCTCCGGAGTAAACCCTCGGTTGTTCGTTGTGTGGACCTGCACCAGAGATTCATTCCTTGGCACGTCCAAGTTAACCTGAAACATTCGTCTTTGCCTTTATGTACGCTGTGAACGAAGCTTGCCGGAACGATACTCATCAATCGTTTCCCTGGCTTCGCCCAGGTTTTTCAGTCGAGACAGAGACTCAGCAAGACGTTGAGTGTAGAGACCAAGCAGAGCCTGCTCCCCCTTCATAAACGTGTACGCTTCGCACAGGCAACCGTAAAGAAGGGCCAACTCTGCGTTTTCCGACAGCCAGCTGGTGCCGCTTTCCGATCCTGCCGTAAGAGAAGCAGGGCGGTACAAGTAGTGAATGTCTACGGTGTAGTTTGCGTCCGGAGTCGGCGCGAGAATGAAGTAGCCTACATCAAACTGAGCATAATACTTAGGTTGACCCGTCGTCGCAGCATCAGGCGTGTAGGTCTGAACAAAGTCCAGGTCTTTGAAAAGCAAGAACTCCTTGGATCCGCTGACGTCAATCGAAAGTGAAAAAGGAGCGAGAAAGTCACTCGGTGCTGCAAGGTACTCGTTGCCGCTGGTCATGTTGCCAAACTGGTTCTTTTGGAACAAATTTAACTGCACACTCTTCAAGATGCGTTCCTCTGCCAATCGGATGAACAGAGGAAGGTTGTTGACGAATGTGGTCTCGTCATTCTCCGTATAATCGACAATCGCCTGCTTTAGCTGCGCGTAGGTAAAGGCCATCTCAGCTCACCGCCACTGTAATGGTGCCCACCGAACAGGTAGCCACAAGGTTGTTCGGAGGGTTGATCCCATTCGTGGGAGGACCACCGACCGGATCCCAGCTCCACTGAATATTCCGTTGCTCCGGGAGATCCTGCTCTGGACGCGGGTTCTGAAGAGCCTGCGGGTCCGGTCCGACCTTTGGAGGGTAGAGTTGCGGGTGCTTGGGTTCGTACTCATCCGGACCAACCAACGCACCAGTCCACTCCTTCTTCATCTCCCGAAGGCGGTAGCGCCGACCGGAGCGGTCGGAGATTCCCCATGCGTTCTTGCCAGATGCAAATGCCATTACGTCCTCAGATACTGAACACTAGGCTGTAGCCGCATTGACACGCGATCTCGGTCTTCATCCGCGGCGCGCTGGAACTCCTCATCGTAGATCGCCTTCAGGAACTGTAGACGATCCGGTGCACGTTTCATAGCGATGTAATACGCCAAGCCCGCAACCATGCATGGGTAAAACCGGAACGGGACACCCGCTGTGTTGACTAGGGCATCCGCATCTTCCAAACGGCGCACATAGTAATAAACAATCTGGTCCGTCGAGTTCTCCGGCGTCTGCCAGAGATTGATGACAGGCGAGATCTGGCGATCAAAATAAAACTGCGAGGGCCGACCCTGATCCGTCTTGTTCGGGAAATTCATGTAGTCCGAACGGCTGATACGGTCCATCTCGTAATCAGTTCCGTCACGACGAAGAACCATTTCCAGAATGTCCACGACGTCAGCGGCAAGGGTATAGGTCGAAGTCCCCTGAGTCAGCGTCGTCGTAGTCTGCGTCACTGTCCAGAGATTGAGGCCTCGGTTGGCCCACTCAGCAAACATGAGGTTAAGAGACCGACGAGCCGTACGGGCATCGTAGCCAGTGCGGACTTCCAGCCCACAACGCTCGTAGGCCTCTTCGATCATCTCGCCTACGTCTAAATTGAAGTCTCTTGAACCAGATGTTGTCATTTCTTCTTCGCCGTTTTGGCCGACTCACGGAACGCCTTTGCAGTCGGCGCTCCCCTGGAACCGGGCTTCCTCATCTTCTCGCCAGAGCCTTCAGCAATCCGCTTACGCTTGGCGTTGATGTTGGCATACAACCCCTTTTTCATCGGAGCCTCCGTAATTTGCTTAGCCATACTAGCACGGTTCATCACTTAATTCCCAGAGTTGTTCTTAACGTAGAACCCGACCGCACCCGCTATGAAGAGCAGGAACGTGGTCGTAACGACACGGATTACTGTAGACCACACCGCTTTCTTGGTATCACGCCATGATACAAGCAGGCTACGCAGCTCGTTCAGATCCCGCTCCGCATTCTCGTCGTGAAGCCCAAGCTCTTCAAGCGCGGCCCTCGCACCTCGCTTCGCTGCACGATCCAGCATTGCTTCTAGTTCTTCCGGGGTGATCTGGACGTTTCCCATGTTAACAATTCCACGCTCTGAGGGACTTATTGATCCGGCTGTTCGGATCACGCTTCGTCTTCTCGCTCGTGAGCTTCTTCTTCATGCCTTCCATCCGGGCACAGAAGCTCTTGCGACGACCTTTGTCAGCCTTCGTCTTCGGGTTCGGTGCAGGGGGCTTCAGATCCATACCCTGCTTTTTAGCCGAAGCTCGGCCCTTGGCATTCAATCCACCCTTGGGATCCTTGCCTTCCTTACGCTGCCATGCGGGAGACTTAGCCATCAGAGCGGCCCCGTATTTTGAATGTAAACAAAGTCCATTGACGCCGAAACATTAAAGCTAACAGCTCCAGAGGAAGAAAACGCTCTCATTTCTAGGTCTGTTTTTTCTGTAAACCTTAAAGGAAAAGTATAAAATTGCTCGTGTGCGCCATCTGTAAGAGTAAATCTCTCTTTTATCTGAAAGACTTCTCCATACGGTCTAGCAACAAGACTAGCATTCAAAAGAGCTTGGGTGTTAGTAGATGTGCCTGTGGATAAAGACATCTTTGTGAGAAACGCTGTGTATCCTGCGGGAACTGTCCAAAGAGCCATCAATGTTTGGTTGTCGCCATCCCCATTTATGGTCAGGTAAATATTAGCTGGAACCCCAGATGTAACCGTACCTGTTCCTGCGTAAAGTGTGCCAGCGTTTGCGCCACCACTACCTGCACTGCGAACAATGCCGCGATTTATACGCAGATAAGATTTTGTGGTATTAACAGCCGTTTGCCCGTTCAAGGTGACAACTTCGTTTATTTCGTTGTAATCACCATCTAGGCCAAAAATTTCAACCGTTCTTGCCCCAGTACCTGCGGCAGTGTCGTCAACCGAACTGCTTGATATAGTCATTACTGTGGCTGATGCGGGGTAGGAATACAAACCGCCTTGTTCCCAGATGGTTTCTTTTGTGGCTCCAACATCAGCGTTGTAACCAAACTTAAACACAGTTTTATGGCCAGGGATTTGACCCCTGGCCACCTGAAGCTCGAACGGCTCAGATGTCCCGACCTGAGAAATGGATCGGATCTGGTAAGCCATGACGCCCCCTTACGAGTAGAAGAACGTCAGCGCGGTGATGTTGGTAGCAGCCGAGATATACGGATCCGACGTGGACAGAACACCATCAGACGGAATGTTTACCGAATGCGTGTCGCTTGCCGCGAAGTCGAGATCCAGAATCGTGGAGCCACCATTACCGTCAGTGATCGTCAAACGGCCAGCACCCGCCCCAACAGTAACTTGGAGCTGGCGGATACGGGCACGACCGACGCCTACTGCGCCTGTGCCCGTCAGCCGTTTGGCTTTGATATCGGAGCTAGCCATGTGTCAGCTCCTTAGCCCGCGGAGATCGAGAGAGTGCCCGCGTTGTTCCAGATAGCGCCTGCGACACCCGGATCCGAGGTCGGGATCACGATGACGTTTGCAGTTGAGGTGGCAGAAATCGCAGCAGTTGTGGTGAGGCCGCCGATGAAACCGTTGGTGGAGGTTACGGGGCCGGAGAAAGTAGTCGAAGCCATGTGTACACCTTTTGCACAAGGATTCGCTTCGCAGTCTGTGCAACGTCAGGAGGGCGGATACCTGTCTGCAAAGCTGATTTTTGCCCTGCGTGGAGTTTATAGCAAGGTTGCAGAAAAAGAAAGGGGCGATCCGAAGACCGCCCCAGTCAATAAGCCCACAAGGGAGGAGTAGGGCTTATGCTGCCCCAGCCGAACCGAACACCGCGCGCGGGTCGGAGAAGCCGAAGGAGTAACGCTCACGAGCCTTGAAGCGCATGTTGCCGGTGTCAAAATCGGCTTCCATGTTTGTCGAAAGAGCGGCGCGCTCAAAGTGGACGAAGCCACGGGGAGCGTCCGTCTTAACGAACCATGCGTCGGGATCGGTGAGGAAGTCGTTAACGGCGTAGCCGTCCGGAAGCATGCCCATGCTGCGGATCGCGTTTACGTCGTTATCTGCGGTGCCAACGCGGAGGTTGGAAACCATCAAACGCTCAGCGACAAACTGCAGCTGACGCGGAATGATGAGCTTCATACCACGAAGGGCAACCTTGAGACCACGCTCGTCCACGAAACCAGCGACCGCGATGAGAGCATCTTCGAGCGAGGTTTCGTTCAGGTCAGCAGCGACCGCCGGGGTGTTGGCAAAAGTGCCACCGTTGGTCAGCGGGTGGGTGGTAGCGCAGAGCGCAACACCGTCACCGCCTGCGTAAGCGCCTGCCGTGAACGCGTTGTTCAGAACGGCAGCAGCTTTCACCTGCTTGGTGTGAGCCATCGAGCGGGCGAGGGCTTTCGTGTAACGGCTGCCGAGGCGGTCGTACAGGTTGTCCTCGATTGCTTCCTCGGTGATCGAGAAGGCAAGCGCGATGGTTTCGTGGTTGTACCGAGCGGTGTATGCTTCGTTGGCATCGTCGTAATTGATGCCAGCGCCTTCCGATTTGGTCGGTGCCGATCCAAACCCGGATAGCATGACTTCCTCTTCGAATGCTCGATCCGAAGACTCGGTGGTGTAGATTTCGGAGTGCTGGTTCTCGTAACGAGAGTACTCCATGCCGAAGAGGGCGTTAAGACCCGGCTCCAGCTCTTTCGCGAGTTGTGCGCGCGAGATAGCCATGTTTCAGCCCTCCTTAGACGCCGGTCGTCGAAACAGTGCCAGCAGCAATCGAGCCGTTCGGCGCGTTGAAGCTGTTGTTCAGACGAACGATTACCGGAATACCAGCAGCGGCGAAGTCCTGGTTCTCAACATCATCCTGAATGCCGATGATGCGGAGGTGCAGAGCCGCGGTGGTCGCGATGGTGCTCACGCCAAGCTTGGCCGACGAGATACCGGTCGTGGACGAGCCGGAAGTCGCGGTGGCGAAGTTTGCGTTTGCGAAGACGTGGCCACGAGCCGTCGCTTCGTTGGTGAGCGAGGCGTCTGCCGCGATCACGAAGGTCTGGTTCGGGTTGTCGTAGACATACGCCTTCACCGGGTGATTCGAGTCAGCACCCGAACCCGGCCAGTGGTTCGACCACACCGTCTTACCGGTGGTGGACGAGACGTATTCACAGCCCCAGAAAACACCCAAGAGACTAACAGAGCCACCCGCAGCCGCGCCGACGATGTCGATATAACCGGTCGAAAGCGGAATAACGGGAGAGCCCTGATAGATCGCGTTGGTGTTCCCTGCGGCAATACGATATTCGGTTGCACCGGTGGTGTTGGCACCCTGGCCGTTAACACCAACGGGGCGCAGACCGAAGGCAACATTGGAGTTTGCCATGGTATTGCTCCTCTAAGCAGTTACTCGGAGTCGCGAGCGCGGCCTCCGAAGGATACACGACTTTGCCGACTAGAATTAATCGGCATTGAAGGATGCTGTTCCTTCATGAGATCCTGATCAACGGCCTGCATTTGTTCTCGGGTACGGCCCCCGTAATACGCGTTTCTTTCAGATGCAGTCTCGACAGGCATGCGGCACAACATCAAGCCACCTTGTCCAATAACACCCTCGTACTTCCCGCTGTCGATGACAGGCGCTTGGTAGTTCGGATATTCTTCGGCACGAACAGGTTCCCATCCTTCACGGATCTTGGCGTGTACGTTCATCTTGTCCTCTTCCCCACGCATGGAGACACGGACCCAGCGATGTACATACCCTTCCGGGGGAGGCGGGGCCTCAAGGTGACTGGGCGGTGCCCATGGTTTGCGGCGCGTGGTAGTTTCACGCGTTTCGGTCTCACGCGGTGCTCTGTTTGTCATGCCGGTCACTCCTTTACGTACTTGGCATATTCCTCGAGAGGAACGTTAAGCTTTTTCGCAATGGCGACCTGCGATGGCGTGAGCTTCACGGTCCTGCGCCCCGGTTTTGTACTGCGAGATGCGGAGGATACAGCCGAGGCGACCTGAGATCCCCCTCCCGATTTCTTCTCCGTAAACTTGTGCGGAAACTCTTTCCGCAGTCTACGGTCAAGCTCACTATAATACTCATCGCTCTGCGGGTCAAACCCCTCGTCTTCGATGAGCGTCTGGTGAATCGCAAAAGCACCGGTCGTCATGACACGGTCTTCCCCAAACCACTTGTTCCGTTCCGCCCAGGACTGTGCCTTGGGGTCCGGTTGTGCTTGGCGCTGCGGCTGAGCCTGAACCTGCTGTGGAGCAGGTTGTGGAGCAGGTTTTGCTTGCTGCCGCTCAAACTGAGCCTTCGCCGTGCTATAGCGTTGCTGCTCATTCGTGAGCTTCGTCAGCTGGATCTGTGCTTCTGCCAGAGCCTCCGAGTCACCCGCGTCGTACGCAGCCTTGTACGCCTGTTTTGCAGCTGCCAGCTGAGTGGTCAACCGCGAGCCATACTCACTGAGGTAGCCAGAGTCGAGCTTCTGCACTCGGCTCTTGAGCTGCTTGTTCTCCTCAAGGAGCTGCTGTGCCATTCGAACAGCCTCCTCACGGTCCCGCTCTTCTTTGCGGTACTTCTCCGTGAGCTTTTTGATGCGCTGCTGCACACCCTTGCTGTAGGAATCAAGTTCAGAGTCGGCCTCCGCCTCCGCCTCCGGACGCTGCTCCTCAGAAGTATCTTCCGTCTCAGCGACGGCCTCCACTTCCTCTGTTTCAACTTCAATTCGTTCTTCAGACATGGGACCCCCTTATACGTGCTTGACGTCGTCTGGTTCTAGAAGTGTGGCAATGACCTCGTCGTCATTGATGATGCGAACCTCGCCACCATCAATCTTGAACCGAGATCCAGAATACCTGCCGATACAGATCCACTGCCCTGCTTTGCACCAGGGCTCTGCTCCGGGGCCAAACTTGTTGGGGTCCTGATAAGCGAGCGGCCCAAGCTTCAGCACGTAGGCCACAACGGTTGCCACAGACTCGCGTTCCCGAACCTCGTCGGGGACATACAACCCGCCAGCGGTCTTGGCGCTGCCTTGGTAGGGCATGACCAGAATACGCCAGCCCGTGGGCTGTGGAAGTCGCTCTAGGAGGGGTTTGTCCAGGAGAGAGGGGTCTAACACCCTCTCGTCCGATTTCACGTACGCGCTTTCCAAAGACGTAGCTGGAGCTACTTGCTCCGCTCGTTCCTTGTTGATTTTCTGCGCGACATGGTCAGGAAGATATAAGGTCTTCGACATCGTCTACGTTTTTCTCCAGCAGGGCCTTGATTTCTTCTCGGGCAAAGGAGAGGCCCCGGATCTCCCCTACCGTCATCTTATACTGCTCCCAGCTCTGGACAGAACCGTGAGTGATAGCAGAAGCGAGATCTTTCTCCCGCTCATGCAACTTCTTATACAAGTACTGCGCGAGTTGTACTATGTCCATCACAAATAGTCACTGTATTCGTCCTGCATGTCGGAGGTGATCGGACCACCCTCCACCCATTCATCGCAGGTGTTGTCGCGCATACATGCGAATTTCAGCATCTGGCAGTAGCCCGTCTCCCCAGACTCGTCGCCCAAGCAGTCCAGCATGTCTTCCGTCTGGTTGTACATGCCACAGTTTCCGCACACCTCGGTGAGGCGGAATGCCGATCCTTCGTTCGGGCCACGGTAGTTGTGCTCGTCGATCGCCATCTGGCGGTTCTCGGCGTTCAACTCCGGATCCTGAGTCGGAAGAGGGCAGGACTTGCCTTCCTCGTTCTCTTCCATCTTATCCACCGGCATGCCGTCTGGCAGGATGGTGATCATAAACGTGGTCATGTTAGCCCCCACATTGGCGCTCATAGGTTTCGTTATGAACGACGGTGTCAGCCAGGAGCTGACGATCGTTCTGCAGCAACCAGTCTACAACATGCTCGTTCGCAAATAAATGCGGCTTTGCAATGTCGCAGTAGGTGTCAACTGGGATCAGCTTCGCGCAGCCACTTAGAAGCACGCTTGCCAAGGCCAATGTCGTCCAAAGTCTCAACTTCATTCTCTACCTCTCGGCGCATCCGCATGCTATCGATCAAGTGCTGATCAGCTTCGCGCTCATACTCATGCTGCCCTTGCTTCTTGCCGCGGAAGTAGGCCGCTGCAATCGCAGCAAGAACAACCCCCGCAGCCATCAAGTACATCTTGAAACGGGCAAGCAAGAACATCAGCGGTCTCCCGCCTTCCACTTCTTGATGCGCTCCATGTCAATGATCCCGGTCGCGCCGAGTACGATCACCGCCAAAACAGCCATGATCAGGAGCTGAGGCCACTCCAGCCCACCGAAAACGCCAACCATCGGGGTAGCAATGCTCGCAATCTTGGTGACCTGAGAAGCTTGGATCGTCTTCGACTGTGCGAGAGACGTCCGTTGTTCTGGAGATGGTTTGTTTTCCAGCCATGGCTTCACCTTAAATCCGGGGCATGCCTTGTTCGCGTACTCGTTATGTCCCGAAACCTTCGTAATAGATGGGAACTCCACCTTCAGGGAAGCGATCAATTTACGCAAAGCACGTTCTTGCGCGGGAGTGTAATGGTCTTCAAATTTGTCGGTGGCCTCAGAACCACGTCCGCCCAGCAAGCACACCCCGATAGTCGTTGCGTTCTTGCCCTTGGTGTGCGCGCCAGGGATTTCTTCAGGGCGGCCAGGAGCCATGGACCCATCGCGGTCCATGACCCAATGATATCCGATATTGTACGTCTGACCTTGGTACTCGGCACCCCAGCCGTTGTCCTTGTGCCACTTGTTGATCTCGTCTCGCTTCCACTCAACGGGCTGACCTTCGCCCCAGTTTGGCGCAGTGGCCGAGCAGTGGATCACGATTTCGTCTATCTGTCGCATTAGAATGTCCCTCTGAACGTGTTCGCCTTAGCGGATGACGAGAACCGAGATGATACAAGACCCCCGGTTTTCATTTTCTTCTTGCCAGCTTCACTCAACGCAATAGCAATGGCCTGCTTCTGAGGGCGGCCCTCTTTCATGAGGGTGCCGATGTTGCTGCTGATCGCCTTTTGAGACTTACCTTTTTTCAACGGCATAGCTCACCCCATCATCATCTTCTGGCGTTGGACATCAATCCGCTCGCGGTTCGTGTCGTCACGCTGCGCGGCGATATCTTCTTGGCTCTCGATCCGTGCAGCGTCGGTCGTTGCCCGCTGCTGCATCTTCTGGGTCTCCAGCTGGATCTGAGCCGCATCGCTCATGGCCTTGCGCTGCAGATCCTGCTGTCTGATGCCCAGCTCCTGCATGCGGATCTGAACAAGCGGATCGGCCATCGGATCCTGGCCGGTAGGCATGAGCTGCGCCAGAACCTCCTGCATGATGTTGGCTTCCTGCATGGTCACCAAACGCTCAAGCTCTTCCGGCTTCTGCATCTCTTGCTGTACCTCAGCGATCTTCTGCTGCGCCATCATCGGATCAATCCCGCCCGCCTGAGCCAGGATTTGCGTCTGCTTGATCAGGGCCTCAATATCAGCCATGACCATCTGACGTGCACGTTGCGAGACGTGCTCCATGATGTGGGCATAGAACGTGCCGATGACCTGCGGCGACGTAGACACCAGAGGCGTCTTCATGAACATCAGGTGCATCTTGATGTGCAGGTCGTGATCCTGATCCGGGAAGGTCCGCAGAAGCTCGCCCATCAGAGCACGAGCATTCTCGATCGCCGGATCCATAGGCTTGGGCTCCGGAGGCGGAGGTAGGATCTCATCGATGTTCTGCACCTCCAGTGCTTGGTACATTCGACGGAACGCCGCATGCATGTTGTGGAGCTGCGGGTTGGACTGTGCCAGCTGGAGTTGCGTCTGCGCCAGAGTAACACGTTGCGCCATTGAGAAGATATTCGGATCACTAACTGGAACAACGTCCACGCGACCGTCAAAGTCCTCGGCCTTAATCGTACGCTCTGCACCCGCTATGTCATACGGGTATTCCGGAGGCAGGTTGTCCGCAAAGATGCGGGCCAGGATCCGGAACTCCAGTTTCTGTGCATAGTGCAGACGTTTATGGATCGCAGACATAACCTTCATGCCACGCTCCAAGAGCGCCACGGTCGTCCCAACCGGGGCCTCCTGGTTCATGTTGCTGGTCTGCTGGTCCGCCAACGAAACAAAACGACGACCACCGTCTATCAATGCACCGAGCAGCTGACCAAGGGTCGCACTCGGTTCTTTATACGGCAGAGGCACAATAGAGTTCTTAATGTCTCCGCCAGGTGCATCAATGTCCCGCCACTCGCCCGGTTGTAAGGGCTCGTCGTCATTACGAACCCGAACTCCCCTAGCCTTAAAGCCCGCGGGGAGGTTCGCCAGAGTACCAGCGTCAATAAGTTGACGCAGGATACTCGTGGCCGCGCGGCCAAGGCCCCCAATCATGTGGATCAGGCCGAAACCATAGAAGCCCAGACCCGGCATGAACTTGTAGTGGACAAAGTATTGACGCTTCCGCGCCAAGTCCCCGCCCTCGTCAAAATTTCGACGGATCGACAGGATCTGACCGGAGCCTTCGTCAATCGTCACAATGTAGGGAAGCTGGATGCCGGTGGCGTTGCCCTCCGGATCGAGGTCCTCGAACCCCTCAAGGTCAAGGTCCACATGCATCTCAAGCAGCGTATAGTTTTCGTCGTCGTAGGTCTTCGAAAGACCCTGGATCTGGTCCACCTTTTCGCGAACCTTGTCCGAGTCTTCGTCATAACGGGTCAGTTCTACGGTACGGTAGAACCCTGCAACCTGCATCTTGCGGATGTCGTTACCATCCATCCGCAGAACATGCGTCACACGGGGCGAAGTCTGCAGGTCAGACGCCGCATACGGCACAACCAGATCCTGAGCCGGGACAAACTTGGCTACAGGGCGCTGCTTGGCCTCGTCAAAATACACCTTCTTGAAGGTCGAACCGGATAACGGGAGATAGAACAAGAGCTGGTCCATGTCCGGGTCATACTCTTCCATGACCTCGGTGATCTGGTAGTTCATGAAGTCCTTAACGCGAGCCGCTTGTTCTTCACGAGCTGCGTCCTGCAGACCCAGAACCTGCGTCTGTACAGGGCCCCCCGCCGGGAGAAGCTCTTTATACGCTTGGGCCTGGAACTGTGTCACACTCTCCGCGATAAGCGGATGGGTCACGCCCGATGCGCCCTCGAACGGCTGAGTGCGCTCCTCATACCGAACGCCCAGTTGGTCGAGGCCTTTGGTGTAACCGTCTTCCCACTCCTGGCGAGAAGACAGATCCTCTTCATAGGAAGCCCGCAGATCCGAAGACAGCTCGCCAAGATACCCGTCGTCCAGGTACTCCGCCAGGTTGTCGTCGTGCGCGATCAGCTGCTCTCCAGACTCCTCCAGCTGCGCCACCAGCTCCTGGATTATCGCGCCACCCTGGCCATCATCGATGACCTCAGCTCCGCCATCGAAATTAATCGGCTCGTTCACAGGAACGTCAACGGACGGGAGGTCCTCGGACATCCCACCTTGCATCATTCCAGCATCAGTCAAACTGCCCATGGGGCGCGGCGGCATAGCCATTAGTAGTACTCCCGTTTACGAGGATAATACTCGTCCTCGCGCTCTTCGTTCTCCAGCGCGATAAACCCGCCCTGACGAAACCTCATTAAAGCTAACGTCATGCTATCACAAAAGTCGTCATGATCGCCATTCGGAAATGAAGCCACCTCTTCGATGACCTCATCCGAAAACTTCTTGTCACTTGGTGCCCATACTACCCCAGCCTCGAACAACGGCGCAACCATGTGCATTCGGGTGGTTTTGTCCAACCCGCCTCCGCCTGTTCTTTTCCCCGGAGAGAAGCCAAGTGCTGGAATACCGCGAAGCCGCAACTCGTCGATAAGCGGGCGACCTGACGCCTTTGCTTCGACCAGCACCATATCTGGCTCCCAGTATTCGTATTCTTCATACGCCACCTCCTTCAGCTCTGGAAAGTTCCATCTACCACGTTGGGCATCCAGCAAGATGATGTTATCGGCTTCCCCCTCGTCCGGCTCAAAGATCCCCCAAGTGGTGATCGCCGAATAGTCAGCCGTTTCTTTCTTTGAAAAAGCGGTGTCGTAAGCTTGTAAAATGTACTTGAGCGGTGGGATCTTCTCCTTCTCCCAAGACTTCCACCAATCTCTGCGGACAATCGCGGACTCCGTCGATGTCGGCTGCTGCTGCCACTGCGCGCTCCACTTGCCAACAGGAAGCGAGGCTTTGATTGAAAGGAGAGCATCCTTCTCCCAGAACTCCGGCCAAAGCGGATTACCGCTAGGCAGAATAGCCGGGAACTCGATAACCTCCCACTTGTCCGCCATCGTATCGGAGGACTGGTTCGCCAGTAGACGACCTGTCAGGTCCTTTTTTCCCCAGCGCGTCATAACGACGATAATCGCACCACCAGGCTGCAAACGCTGGCGGGGACCAGAAGTGTACCACTCATACGCATGGTCAAACGCTGTCTCGCTCAGAGCATCTTGTTCCGAGTGAGGGTCATCGATGATGAACAGGTCTGCGCCACGGCCCGTAACTGCAGCGCCCACGCCAGCGGCAAAGTACTCGCCGCCCTTGTTGGTGCCCCACTTACCCGCGCCCTTGTTGTCTTCCTTCAAAACCGTGTTTGGAAAGATCTCTTTGTACGCAGGGTCGTCGATCAGATCTCGAACCTTGCGGCCAAAGCGCACCGCCAGTTCCGTGTTGTGCGTAGCCTGAATAATCTTGAGCTTCGGGTTTCGTCCCAAGAACCAGGCAGGCATCAAGAAAGACGCAAACTCGGACTTAGAATGACGAGGCGGCATGTTGATGATCAGGCGTTTGATCTCCCCACGCGCTACCGCTTCAAGCTTTCCTGCAATCACACGGTGGTGAGCGCCCTCAATGAAGTTCTCATACACATGATGGGCAAACGCCATAAACTTGTTCTGGGCCTTCTCTCGAAGGTCCAGCTTCCGTTTAGCCTCGGTAAGCGCCAAAATCTCTTTCAGCGCCTCTTCCGGCAGTCCGTGCAAATTCATCTAGGACGTACCCCAGGTCGATACGGTGTGTACCCCGGCGCAGGGAGCGCACGAGATGGATCTTCGCCATACAGAGAAGGTCCCGGCCCAGTCTGTAGATAAGGCGCAATCTTCGGACGCATAGCCTCGATCGGCTGACATGTCACGCCGCCACCAGGAACAGGGACTTTCTGGTAACCAGGGGGGCATTCGAAGTCGACCGTCGGTAGGATGTCCCCGGTGGTTTCTCCGCCTTCGTAGATAGGGCCGTCGCCAGTATCTCCACCGCCAGTATCTCCACCGCCAGTATCTCCACCGCCAGTATCTCCACCGCCAAGATCTACGCCGCCAGTCTCTCCACCGCCAAGATCTACGCCGCCAGTCTCTCCACCGCCAAGATCTACGCCGCCAGTCTCTCCACCGCCAAG
>Ga0208004_1000116_pt1 | contig 29536 bp, 29 predicted proteins | sample DEB08_DNA_6_FD_184522 | JGI IMG/M metagenome (GOLD analysis project Ga0208004, IMG submission 184522) | Aqueous microbial communities from the Delaware River and Bay under freshwater to marine salinity gradient to study organic matter... | ecosystem: Environmental > Aquatic > Marine > Coastal ...
CAATGGGGACCTCTACAGCGCACCGTCCGCGCTGCGCCTGGAGTAGCCGAGCAGGCCTGCCCGACAGGGGCGGCTTGGCCGACCCGCCGGGTCTAACCGCCCTCGTCGGCGATGCGCTGAACGGAGCCGAGCGCACGGGAGAGGTGCCGGACCTCGATGACATTGTCGAGGCGGTCACGCGATCCTGCGGGCACCAGGATGCGCCGGAAGCCCAAGCGTCGAGCCTCCGCCACGCGTTGTGCAAGGAAAGGCACCGGGCGGATGTCGCCGGAAAGGGCGACCTCCCCGATGGCGAGGACGTCGGCGGGGATCGGGGTGTTCAACCGGGCCGACGCAATGGCGAGGCAGATGGCGAGGTCAGCGGCGGGATCGGCAATCTGGGCGCCGCCGACAGTAGCCACGAAGATGTCACGTTGCGAGAGGTCCTGCCCCTTGGCCCCGGCGCGGTCGGTTACGGCAGCCAGGGTGATGACACGGGTTGTGTCGAGGCCGGTGACCGTGCGCCTGGGCGCCGCGGCCGTTCCCGTCGCCACCAGGGCCTGGACCTCGGCCAAAAGTGCGCGACGTCCCTCCATCGTGACGGTGACGCAGGTGCCGGCCACCGGTGTCTCCCGCTGACCACGGAAGAGTTCGGAGGGGTCGAGGACCTCGGCGAGGCCCCGGTCTGTTTGTTCGAAGGCGACGATCTCGTCCGCGGGGCCATATCGGTTCTTGACCGCCCGCAGTAGCCGCAGAGCACTAGAGCGATCGCCGTCGAAGGTGAGGACGGTGTCGACCAGGTGCTCCAGGGCACGCGGGCCGGCAATCGAGTTCTCCTTGGTTGATTGGCCGATCAGCAGCATGGGGATACCACGTTGCTTCGCGGTGCGCGTGAGCGCTTGCGTCACCTCGAGTACTTGCGCCACCCCACCGGCCCTGCCCTCGAGTTCGGGCGAGGCAATCGTTTGGACCGAGTCCACCACGATGAGCACGGGACGGTGGTGTTCGATCTGTCCCAGCACCGTGAACAGGTCGTTGTCATCGGCGACGAGAAGATGCTCCGACACCGCGTGGATACGCCGCGCGCGCAGGGCGATCTGATCGGCTGACTCCTCACCGGAGACATAGAGCACGACCCCGGCATGCCTGTCTGCATAGGAGTGAGCCACCGAGAGCAGCAGGGTGGACTTGCCGACCCCCGGTTCACCCGCGAGGAGCACGACCTGCCCAGGGACGAGTCCCCCACCCACGACTCGGTCAAACTCCCCAGCACCGGTCGGGCTGCGGCGGATCCGCTCCTCGGCGATGTCCGCGACAGGTTGGGCCGGTCGGATCCGGGCCGCGGCACGGCCCGCCTTGCCGGACGTCGTCGTGGGGGCGGGGGCCACCTCGGTCACCGTGCCGAATTCCTGGCACTTCGGGCAGCGGCCCACCCAGCGCAAGGATGTGGCGCCGCAGGCACTGCACTGGTAACTCACCGCGGACTTGGCCATGCGCTGCACCCTACGCAGGGGCGCCGACATCGGTGGGGGAGCCCGTGGTTGTCGGTCGCATGGTGTCCCCCGCGGGTGGCTCTACGCCGTCGAGACGCGCTGGCCGAACGCCGACTTCTGGTCCAGGCGTGCTCCCCCCTGGGTGAACCGGTGATCCGGTGATGCTCGGCGATACACGCCACCGGTTGGGCGGGACCAACGCGGCTGGCTGACTGGCCGGTTTTGCTTGCGGGGACCGATGGTCGTGCCCGACGGCGCAGGCCTCGTTCTACTCCGGATCGGCGGGGTGGGGTGCTAGCCCCTGGCGTGTGGCGCCCGTTGCCTGAGCCAGCGCCTGCACGCGGGCATCGCAGTACTCGACGAGGACCGCGTAGGCCTTCTTGCCCATCAGTCCAACCAGTTCATCCCGGTTGGTGACGTAGACCGGCTCGACGGCGACATGAGCCTCGGTGTTGCCGCTGCAGTACCAGTCGAGTTCGTGGCCTCCCTCGCCCCAGCCGCGACGGTCGAATTCAGCGATGGTGACGACTTGCACATGGGAGTCATCCGGTCGTTCCACGTTGTCGAAGGAGCGGCGAATCGGGAGTTGCCAGCAGACCTCGGGCTTGGTCTCGACGAAGGAAATCCCCTCTCGCATCGCCAGGGCATGAAGCGCGCAACCCTCGCCACCGGCGAATCCAGGTCGGTTCAAAAAGATGCAGGCTCCGTCGACCACGCGGGTCTTGCGCTCCGCGCCCTTGCCTTTGCCCTCCTTGATCGTGGCCCCCTTGCGTTCGGCGACGCCGTGGAGCTGCCAGTCCTCCGGCGTCAACTTCTTTGCCCACTTGAGGGTGTTCTTCTCGTCGGCCTTGTCGGTGAAGTGAGCGCCGAGCGTGCAGCACCCGTCGTGCGGCCGGTCGGCGTAGATGCCCCTGCAGCCTCGACCGAAGATGCAGGTCCATCGCGACGTGAGCCAGGTGAGGTCGCAGCGGAACCGGCGACCCTTGGTCGCTGGGTCGTCGAACTCGACCCAGGCGCGGGGAAAATCGAGAGGAACTTCAGCCACCCGAGGACCCTAGCGCGAGTCAGCGTTCATCACGTGTGCCGCATGCCCGGAACGGGTACGGTGATTGTGTGCGGCTCGGAGTCCTTGATATCGGTTCGAACACCGTTCACCTGCTCATCGTGGACGCCCATGCTGGCGCTGCGCCGCTTCCGGCATGGAAGTCCAAGATTGCCCTGCGCCTCGCTGAGCACCTCGAGCCGGATGGCTCCATCGACGCTGATGCCGCGGAGCGCCTGGTCGACTTCATTCGCGAGGCCCAACTCACCGCCGAGGATCTTGGCGCGGCCGAGTTCTTGGCCTTCGCCACATCGGCCATCCGCGAGGCCCCCAACGGAGCACGCGTCCTGGCCGACGTACGGGATCGCACCGGGGTCGAGGTCGAGGTCCTCAGCGGGTCGGATGAGGCGCGACTCACCTTCCTCGCCGTCCGACGGTGGTTCGGCTGGTCAGCCGGCCGGCTCCTCGTATTCGACATCGGTGGCGGCTCACTCGAGCTCGCGGCGGGCGATGACGAGGAGCCCGAGGTGGCGGTCTCGGTCCCGCTCGGCGCCGGTCGACTCACCCGGGAGTTCCTCGGCGCCAATCCGCCGAGCAGTGACGACGTTCGTGAGGTGCGCCGCATCGCCCGAGCCTCCCTCGGATCGGTCGTCGGTCGACTGCTGCGCTCGGGTGATCCGCGCATCGCGGTGGCGACCTCCAAGACGTTCCGTCAACTCGCTCGCATCGCGGGCGCCGCCCCCTCCAGCGAGGGATTCCATGTACGGCGAACCCTGTCGCGGGATGATCTGCGGACCTGGGTGCCCAAGCTGGCCGACATGTCGACGGCCGAGCGTTCTCGGTTGCCGGGAGTTTCGGAATCGCGCGCCCCGCAACTGCTCGCCGGGGCCATCGTGGCGGAGGCGGCGATGGATCTGCTCGGAGTCGACGAGGTGGAGATCGGGCCCTGGGCACTTCGCGAAGGAGTCATCCTGCGCAGGATTGACTCGATGGAACCATGACCGTCACGACAACGGCGGGGCTCACTGCCGCCGAGGTAGCCGAGCGCGTAGCCCGCGGGCAGGTCAACGACGCCCCGGATCCCCATAGCCGCAGCCTGGCCAGCATCATCCGCGCCAACACGCTGACCTGGTTCAACTTCGTGATCGGGTCGCTGTGGGTCGTCATGTGGTTCGTCGCGCCGTTCCAAGACTCACTCTTTGGATTTGTGATCGTCTTCAACGCGCTGATCGGCATCATTCAGGAGTACCGCGCGAGTCGGGCGTTGGAAAAACTGTCGGTCATCGGGGAGGCACGCCCCGTGGTCCGTCGTGATGGCGTCGACCAGGAGATCCGGCCGCCGGAGGTCGTGCTCGACGACCTCGTGATTCTGCGTCCCGGCGATCAACTGGTGGTCGATGGCGAGATCGTGCAATCCGACGGACTCGAGATCGACGAGAGCCTTCTCACCGGTGAGGCCGACCCCGTCGACAAGGCCGTCGGTGACGTCGCCATGTCGGGCTCGTTCGTCGTGGCGGGAAGTGGCAGCTACGTCGCGACCTCGATCGGCGGTGACTCCTTCGCCGCGAAGCTGACCGAACAGGCCAAGCAGTTCGCGGTGACGCGATCGGAACTGCGCGATGACATCGCCAAGTTCATCCGACTCGCGTCGTTCCTTATCCCGCCCATCGGGCTCCTCCTGCTGATCTCGCAACTGCGCGCGGACCAGCCGGTCAACGACGCCATTCGCGGCACGATCGCCGGAGTGGTCACGATGGTGCCCGAAGGCCTCGTCCTCCTCACCAGCATCGCCATGGCGGTTGCCGTCGTTCGCCTGGCTCGTCGCCGGGTGCTCGTCCAAGACCTTCCAGCCGTCGAGGTCCTCGCCCGTGTCGATGTGGTCTGCGCTGACAAGACGGGCACCCTCACCGAGCCGGGCATGGCCGTCACCGATGTGCAGGTACTGGACGACACGGTCGACGTCGAGGCACTTCTCGCCGCGCTCGGCGCAGCGGAAGACAGCCCCAACCCGACCCTTCAGGCGATTGCCACGGCGTATCCCGCGGCGAGTTGGACATTGCTCGACACCATCGCCTTCTCGAGTGCCCGCAAGTGGTCTGCTGCCACCTTCGATGGCCACGGCACGTGGATCCTCGGCGCGCCTGAGGTGGTCCTCGGTGCGACCCATCCGGATGTGCTCGAGCGGGCGGAGCAACTGTCCTCGGCGGGCTCGCGCGTGCTCCTGGTCGGGCGGAATACCGGTTCGGCACCGGATCCGGAGACCGGTCCGGGTGGGGTGGAACCCGCCGCCCTTGTCGTCATCGATCAGCGGTTGCGACCTGACGCCGCGGACACCGTGGCCTACTTCCTCGAGCAGGGCGTTGAGGTCAAAGTGATCTCCGGCGACAACCCGGCCACCGTCGGGGCGATCGCTCACCAGGCGGGTGTCCCCGGCGCCACCAACCCCGTGGACGCGCGCGAACTCGGGGAAGAGCCGGGCGAGCTCGAGCAGCCCGTTGCCGACGGCAGTGTCTTCGGTCGGGTGACGCCCGCACAGAAACAGGGCATGGTGGGGGCCCTCCATCTGCGCGAACGCACTGTGGCGATGACCGGCGACGGTGTCAACGACGTTCTCGCCCTCAAGAAGGCCGACCTCGGCATCGCCATGGGTTCAGGTGCGGCCGCCACCAGGGCAGTTGCTCAACTCGTGCTGCTCAACAACAAGTTTTCCGTGATGCCTCATGTAGTCGCCGAGGGACGACGCGTTCTTGGCAACATCGAACGCGTCTCCGACGTGTTCCTCACCAAGACGTTCTACTCCGCCATCATCTCGGCCTTTATCGGCCTCACCGTCCTGTTCACGTTCACCGCCAACGGTCAGGCCCTGGACTTCCCCTTCCTGCCGCGGCACTTCACCTTGATCAGCAGCCTCACCATCGGCATTCCCGGCTTCTTCCTAGCCCTCATGCCCAATACCGAGCGGTTCCGGCCAGGATTCCTGCGGCGCGTGCTCCTGTTCGCCGTCCCGGCCGGGGTCATCTGCGCCGCCACCGGATTGGGGACCTACATCCTCGTCCTCGAATTGGGGGAGCCACTGGAGGATGCACGCTCGGCGGCCACCATCGCGCTGTTCCTCGCGGCGTTCGCCGTGCTCGTCCAGTCCGCCCGCCCCCTGAATTGGCTGCGCCTAGGGGTCTGCGCAGCCATGCTGCTCAGTTTTGTCGTGGTTCTCGCGGTCCCGTGGTTGGCCAAGTTCTTCGCCCTGGTGGTCCATCCGGAGGTCGATACCGCCATCGCCGTGGCCCTCGGCATCGTCGGTGGGATTCTCGTGGGTGTGGCGGCGCGTGTCACGGACCGGTGGCGGGCCCCCAAGGCACACGCGTGATCGGGCCGCGGGTAGCCCTCTCCAGTTCATCGGTCTTCCCCGAGGGCACCGCTGCCGCCTTCGAGATCGCGGCGCGATTGGGCTACGACGGGGTCGAGGTCATGGTGATGACCGACGCGGTGAGCCAGGACCCGGTGGCGCTCCGTCGGTTGAGTGACCACTACGCCGTGCCAATCCTGGCGATTCACGCACCGTGCCTGCTTGTGACACAGCGTGTCTGGGGCACGGACCCCTGGGGCAAGCTTCAGCGTGCTCACGACGCGGCCGTCGAACTCGGGGCCGCGACCGTGGTGGTCCATCCCCCCTTCCGGTGGCAGCGGGAGTATGCGCGGGAGTTCGTCACCGGCCTGGAGCGCATGACGCAGGAGACGCACATCCGCTTTGCCGTGGAAAACATGTACCCCTGGCGGGCGCGCTCGCGGGAGATTGCCGCCTACGCGCCGGGCTGGGACATTCGCGATGAGGACTACCCACACACGACCCTGGATCTCTCGCACACCTCGGTCTCCGGGACGGACGCTCAGGAGATGGCCCGCGACCTTGCCGATCGCCTGGTCCATGTTCACCTCGCCGACGGCACCGGCTCCAACCGCGATGAGCATTTGGTGCCGGGCCGCGGCAACCAGCCGTGCGCCGAGGTGCTCGAACTCGTGTCCGCCTTCGACGGAACGGTGGTCGTTGAGGTGACCACGCGCCGCGCCGCATCACGCGCCGAACGTGAGGCCGATCTTGCCGAGGCACTGGCTTTCGCCCGGCGTCACCTTGCCGGCCCCGCGACGGATGCCCCGGCCTAGAGTGGTATCGATGGCCGAAAATGGAAGTTCAGATCAGGTGCGTGAGGCCGCGGTGGCGGCCGCACGCAACGCCTTCGCGGCGGGCAGTTATGCGCGGACGACCTTCAAGGGACTCGCTGCCGCAGCCGGAGTGGCCCCGACCGTTCTCCGTAAGTACTACGACAACAAAGAAGCAATTTTTGCCGCCGCCCTGCGCCTCCCAACGGATCCGACTTCGGCGGTACCGGAGATCCTTGCCCCCGGACTTGATGGTCTCGGCGAACGGCTCGTGCGGGCAACCTTGGACATCCTCGAAGATCCCGAGGTGCGCAACGACCTCCTCGCGATGGGCCGGACGGGGGCCTCGGCCGCAGCGCTCACCCGCTCCATGCAGTCCTACCTCGAGGTTGCGGTGATTGACCGGGTGGTCGCCGCCATCGGGGTTCCGGATGCGCGGATGCGGGCTGCGCTGATCTCCTCCTACCTGATGGGCATCGTCGCGGGACGCTACGTCGCGCGGATCGAGCCTTTGGCATCCGCGAGTGAAGAGCACGTTGTTCGCATGGTCGCGCCCACGATTCAGGCACTGCTCGATCCGCGCGTGCCACTGGCTCCAGCGAAGGGATGAACTCATGATCGCGATCCTTGGCGCCGGCGCCATGGGCGAGGCCTATGTTGCGGGGTTGCTGCACTCGGGGATCGAGCCGGCTCGGGTGGCCATCGTGGAGAAGAATGCCGAGCGAGCGGCGGCGATCAGTGACCGGTACGGCGTACACACCATGGACCTCGACGCAGCGGTGCGTGAATCCGCCACCGTGTTGATTCTGGTCAAACCGCAGGACGTCCATGATCTGCTGGAGCGGGTTGCCCCCGACCTCAACGATGGCGCCATTGTCGTGTCACTCGTGGCGGGCGTCCGACTCGAGCGCCTTGAGGAGACCCTCGGCTCGGGTACCCCGGTTGTGCGTGCCATGCCGAACACGCCCGCGCTCATCGGCCAGGGCACCACGGCGATCTCCCCGGGCCGGTGGTGCTCCGACGACCAGCGGGACTACATCGTGAGCCTGTTGTCGGCGGTCGGCCCCGTGGTGGAGGTTCCCGAGGCGCTTCAGGATGCCGTCACGGCGACGTCGGGCAGTGGTCCGGCCTACGCCTTCCTCCTCATCGAGTCGATGATGGCCGCCGCGGTGGATCTTGGACTCGATCGCGACACCGCTCGCCTTCTCGTGACGCAGACGGTTCTCGGGGCGGCGCTCATGGCTGCCGAGCCCGGCGCGGACGCCGCCGCTCTGCGGCGACAGGTGACATCGCCGCAGGGGACGACGGCTGCCGCGCTTGACGTCTTCGACGCGGCGGGATTCCCGGCCTTGGTGGCGAGGGCGATGACCGCGGCGCGGGACCGCAGCGTCGAGTTGGGGGCACCCACCGTATGAGTGATGCCGTGACCGTGGTGTGGGATGACGACCTGCGCACCTACGACTTCGGTCCGGGACATCCGCTGGCCCCCATTCGGGTGCAGTTGGCGATGCGGCTAGCTCTCGAATTCGGCCTCCTTGAGCCGGACCACGTCTTCGTGCATACCCCCGTCCGGCCAGCGACGACGCAAGAGATCCTCGCCGTGCATACCTCCGACTACGTGGATGCGGTCGTTGCTGCGTCGACCGATCCGCTCTATCGAGACCCGAAGCGGGGGTTGGGCACGGCCGATGATCCGGTGTTCCTCGGCATGCACGAGGCCGCCGCACTGGTCTGTGGCGCCACACTGGCGGCCGCTCGGGCCGTGCACTCCGGGATGGCCCAGCATGCGGTCAATATCGCGGGAGGATTGCATCACGCGATGCCTGATTCGGCGTCGGGATTCTGCGTATACAACGACATCGCGGTCGCGATCGCCTGGCTTCTGGATCAGGGGGTGGAGCGCATCGCCTACGTCGACGTTGACGTGCACCACGGCGACGGCGTTCAGGCGATGTTCTACGAAGATCCCCGGGTCCTGACCGTCTCGATTCATGAAAGCCCGCGGTCCCTCTTCCCCGGTACCGGATTTGCCCATGAATCCGGGGGTCCGGCGGCACCGGGCAGTGCGGTCAACATCGCCCTTCCCGCAGGGACCGATGACCAGGGATGGCTGCGTGCGTTCCATGCCGTGGTGCCCCAGGTTCTCGAGGCCTTCGCGCCGCAGATCATCATCAGCCAGCACGGGTGCGACTCCCACCTGGAAGACCCGCTCGCGCATCTTGCGCTCTCACTCGATGGACAGCGCATGTCCTACGAGGCGATCCACACGTGGGCGCATCGTTACAGCGACGGTCGGTGGATCGCCGTCGGCGGTGGTGGTTACGAGTGGGTCGACGTCGTTCCGCGAGCGTGGACGCACCTCATCGCGGAAATGTCCGGGAGTTCCATCGATCCGCAGACGCCGGTTCCGGCCGCCTTCCGGGAATTCGTGATGGAACGCCTCGGGCGGTCCGGTCCGGCGCTCATGACCGATGGCCGCACGCCGTGGCCGAAGCCCTTCGATCAGGGCTTCGATCCGGGCAACCCCATCGACGAAGCGGTGCTCGCCACGCGGGCGGCGGTTTTCCCGCACCATGGGCTGATCGCCGACCCGGATCCCTGGTTCTAGGTCCGCTGGTCCTGCGAGGGGATGCCCACTAGGCTCATTCCGGAATAGGGTGACGCCGAGCGGTCCTGTGCAGTAACGTCACCGCGGTGTCACCGGTGGGCCATCTCCCGTTGGTGCAGGAGTCAGGAGCAGGGAGCGTCGAATGAGCGGTAGCAACGAACGCCCGTTGGCCGAGGTGAAGTTCCTCACCGTGGCCGAGGTGGCATCCCTGATGCGGGTGTCCAAGATGACGGTCTACCGACTGGTGCACGCGGGGGACCTCCCCGCTGTGCGTGTTGGGCGTTCGTTCCGCGTTCCCGAGCAGGCGGTCCACGACTACCTGCGCACCTCGTTCATTGAGGCCGGCTGAGCGTTCCCGCTTCGGGTCGTCAGGCGCTTCGCCGGGACTTCCCGAATCACATCAGCGGTTGCCCGAATCACGATCGATTCTGCCGATCAGGTAGGGTCAAGGTCTACCCGGAATGAATGAGGTATTCGATGGGCTCGGTGGTCAAGAAGCGCCGCAAGCGCATGGCCAAGAAGAAGCACCGCAAGCTGCTGAAGCGCACGCGCGTGCAGCGCCGCAATAAGAAGTAGCCCTCCGGGAGCTAGAGCGAGGGGGTCGCCGTGGGCCGCGTCGTGCTCGTGACGGGAGCCGCTCGCCATCTGGGTGGCCAGATGGTCAAGGCGCTATCCCGGGATCCCCAAGTGGAGCGGGTCGTCGGCGTCGACGTCGTCCCCCCACGCCGGCCCGTGGCGGCCGCCGAATTCATTAGGGCCGATATTCGCAATCCCGTGATCGGGAAGGTCCTTCAGGCGACCGAGGCTGACACGGTCGTGCACATGGGCGTCATTGCCACCTCTGTTCAGGCGGGCGGCCGGGCCTCGATGAAGGAAATCAACGTCATCGGGACGATGCAGCTGCTCGCGGCATGCCAGAAGGCTCCAGCTCTCCAGCAGCTCGTGGTGAAATCAACGTCCTCTGTATACGGCGCGGGTCCGCGCGACCCGGCGCTTTTCACCGAGGACATGTCGCCCAAGCATCCGCCCACGAGCGGTTGGGCCAAGGACTCCGTCGAGGTGGAGGGCTTCGTGCGCGGCTTCGCCCGGCGACGTCCCGACGTGTCGGTGTCCATCCTGCGTCTGGCCAACTTCATTGGCCCCCATGTCGAGACCGCCATGACCGAGTACTTCTCGCTGCCCTTGGTGCCGACCGTCCTGGGTTTTGACGCTCGGATGCAGTTCATCCATGAGGAGGACGGCATCGAAGCGCTGCGGCGAGCCACGGTTCAGGGCGTGGCCGGCGTCTTCAACATTGCCGGCGACGGCATGTTGGTGCTCTCCCAAGCGGTCCGCCGAACCGGACGTCCGTCACTCGCGGTGCCGGGAGTCCTCCTGCCCGTTGTCGGGCGTGCGCTCGCTCCGGCCCGACTCGTGGACTTCTCCAAGGAGCAGGTGCGCTTCTTGACCTATGGCCGCGGTATCGACACCTCGCGCGCCGAGGAGGTGCTCGGATTTCGCGCCCAGCGTTCGACGGCTGAGGCTTTCGCAGACTTCCTGGACGGACACGGCCTTGGCCCGTCACTGGCCGAGTCCGTGTTCGATGGGGCGGACAACACCGTGAAGGCTCTCTCAGGCGGCGGCCGTGCCTGACGCCCAGATCATTCCCATCGATGGGGAGCGGGGTCGGCAACCGGAGTCGCCGAGTTCTCCGGCCCTGCTGCGTGCCTTGGACTTCGTGCGCCGTCGCCTCACCGGGGACTACGAGGTCGATGAGTTCGGCTTCGATCCGGAATTCACCGACACCGTCATGCTCGCACCGCTTCGCCCTCTCTTCGAGTCCTGGTTCCGCGTGGAACTCCGCGGCATGGAAAACGTCCCGGAGGAGGGTGGCGCGCTTCTCGTCGCAAACCATTCCGGCACCATCGCTGTCGACGCGCTGATGACCCAATTGGCGATCCATGATCACCACCCGCGGCATCGGTACCTTCGCATGCTGGGTGCGGATCTCGTGTTCGAGACGCCCTTCATCGGTGAGATCGCGCGCAAGGCCGGCCACACCCTCGCCTGCATGCCCGATGCGGAGAGACTGCTGCTGGCCGATCAACTTGTCGGTGTCTGGCCCGAAGGATTCAAGGGCATTGGCAAGCCCTTCAGCGAACGCTACAAACTCCAGCGCTTCGGGCGCGGTGGGTTCGTCACGGCGGCGGTGCGGACCGGTCGTCCGATCATTCCAACGGCGATCGTCGGCGCGGAGGAGATCTATCCCATCCTCGGCAACGTCCCCCTCGCGGCCCGCCTTCTTGGGTTGCCCTACTTCCCGCTCACGCCGACGTTCCCGTGGCTCGGTCCGCTGGGCATGGTGCCGCTCCCCAGCAAGTGGATCATCGCTTTCGGTGAACCCATCGCCACGGATGATCTCGCAGAGGCGGCGGCCGACGACCCGATGACTGTTCTCGAACTTACCGATGTCGTCCGCGAGCGAATCCAGCAGTCGCTCTACCGTCTGCTCGTGGAGCGCGAGTCGGTCTTCGGCTAGCGACGTCCGGCGCGCGCTAGCGCGTAGCCGGCACCCACTCCCACGGCGAGACCGAGCGCGCCCATCGTCGTGGGTACGGCGACACGCATGACCTGGGTCCGTCGACGGAACTCGTACACGGGCCAGTGGTGCTCATGGGCGTGCGCGCGAAGCAGTGGGTCCGGGTTCACCGCGGCCGGGTGACCCACCATTGAGAGCATGGGGATGTCGTTGGCGGAGTCCGAGTACGCCGAGCATCGACGAAGGTCGAGCCCCTCACGCTCGGCGAGAGCGCGAACCGCCTCGGCCTTGGCGAGTCCGTGCAACGGCGCTCCCACGAGTCGCCCGGTGTAGCGGCCACCGCGCACCTCCGCAACCGTTCCTAAGGCGCCGGTGAGACCCAGGTCGCGAGCGATAATGGTGGCGAGTTCGACCGGAGTCGCGGTGACGAGCCACACCCGCTCACCCTTGTCCAAGTGCTCCTGCGCCAAGCCCAACGTGCCGGGAATCAGTTTGTCGGCCATCTCGTCGACGAAGATCTCCTCGCCGAGCTCATTGAGTTCCTTGACCGTACGGTTCTCGACGAAGGAAAGCGCGGCCTCGGTGGCTGACGCCATGTCCTCAAGATCCTCGGATCCGCTGAGGACGAATTTCAATTGGCGGCGACCGAAACCGATGATCTCTCCGGTACTGAAGAACTTGCGTCGGGCCAGTCCCACGGCGAAGTGGAAGATGCTGGCCCCGCGCATGATGGTGTTGTCCACATCGAAGAAGGCAGCGGCATGCGGGTCGGGTGCGGTGTCGTCGCCCTGCTGGACCTCCGCCGCTGCCGCCGCGGCCTCGCCGGCTCGCCGGTACGCGGGCAGGACCGCCGAGTCTCGGCTACCCCTCGCGGTGTCCCTTGTCACCCCCACAGCGTACGGGGACCGCTCTGTCTGGTCGGGTGCGTGGCGTCTGACGGAGGTTCCTAGGGCACACTCGATGGGTGACTGATCCGCGCGTGGTGCTCGTCGGCAAACCGGGCTGTCACCTCTGCGAGGAGGCCCGGGTGATCGTGGCGCGCGCGTGTGCCGATGCCGGAGTCGACTGGATCGAGAGGTCGACCGAGGACGATCCCGAACTGGCCGATGCCTACTGGGAGCACATTCCGGTCATTCTCATCGACGGCGAGATTCATTCGCGCTGGTTCGTCGACCCCGTTACCCTAGCGTCGGCGCTATCCAACCGATAATCGGATATTCGCGTCCGGTCAACTTTGTTGAGATGTCCCGGTCGTCCCTACCCTTACACGGTCACCCGCCTGTCATGAGGTCCCAACGTGTCCCTGCACATCGCCCCCGAGCGCACCCGGTCCGTGGTGCCCGGTGCCACCGTGCAGCGACTCCCTGTCTATCTTCACGTCCTTGCTGGTTTGCGTGATCGGGGGGTCGCCACCGTTTCCTCCGCGGAGCTTGCCGCTGTCAGCGGAGTGACCAGCGCCAAGTTGCGCAAGGACCTGTCCTACCTCGGCTCGTTTGGCCGACGCGGTGTCGGCTACGACGTCGACTACCTGCACTCGGTCATCGCCGGCTGGCTCGGGATCCAGCAGGAAATCGCCGTCGTCATCGTTGGGGTCGGCAATCTGGGCCATGCCCTTGCCAGCTACCCGGGTTTCGCTCAGCGCGGTTTTTCGGTGGCGGGACTTGTCGACATCGATCCAGACCTCGTGGGACAACGCGTCCAGACCGGCGATGGCATGGTCCTCGTCGAGCCCTACGACCGACTCACCGCGCTCGCGCAACGCTGTCAGATCGGCATCATTGCCACGCCGGATGCTTCGGCCCAAGGCGTGTGCGATCAACTCGTTCAGGCGGGCATTCGCGAGATCCTGTCCTTTGCCTCCCGAGTCCTCGTCGTTCCAGACGACGTCCAGGTACGACACATCGACCTCGGCGCCGAACTCTCGGTGCTGGCCTCCCGACCGCGACGAACCACGGCGGTGAGCGCCTGACCGTCGCACCTCGACGGGCCGGCCAGGCCGTGTCCGTCAAAACTTCCCGCAGACCGACCGCACACCAACGACAACGAGGGGAATTCGCCCCGTGACCACCTCCCGCACCAAGAAAAAGCTCGGCACCGTCGCCTTTGTCTTCGCCGGCCCCGGCGATCCAGAGTTGCTGACGCTGCGCGCTGCCGACCTGCTTCGCGCCGCCGACCGCGTCATCACTGACGCGACGGTGGCTGCACTCGCCGAGCACATCATTCGTGAGGACGCGATCATCGTGACCTGCGTCGATGACAAGGGCTTGCCGCTTGATCACTCGGCGCGCGCCAAACTTGTCGTCGACGCTGCGCGCGACGGACAGCGCACCGTGCGATTGCTGGCTGGTGATCCACTGTTCGACGGCGCACTAAACGCCGAGTCTTCGGTCCTTCGCAAGGCGAAGGTGCCGTTCGAGCTGGCGCCCGGAGTCAGCCCGATCACGGCCGTGCCGGCCTACGCCGGGTTTGGTCTGACCGGACGCAAGGCTCGCGAGGTGCACATCTTGAGCGCGGCCGATGCCGGGACCGACTGGACCAGCCTGGCCGATGATCGCGTCAGCGTCATGGTTCCGGATGGGGCCGAAGCTGCGGCCAGTATCGCGAAGTCACTTCTCGGGGCGGGGCGCTCGCCCCAGACACCGATGGCGATCACACGCGGCGGCACAACGGTGGAGCAGCGCACGATCGTCACCACCTTGGAGTCAGCCGCCGAGGACATCAAGGTGGCGAAGCAGGCCGGTCCGGGGATGGTCGTGGTCGGCGAGATCGTCGGTCAGCGTGAGCGTCTCGGTTGGTTCGAGGTCAAGCCGTTGTTCGGCTGGCGCGTCCTCGTGCCGCGCACCCAGGATCGCAGCGACGACCTCCTCGATCGACTGGTCCGCATGGGCTCGATTCCCGTCGAGGTTCCGACCATTTCGGTGGAGCCCCCGCGCACTCCGCAGCAGATGGAGCGCGCTATCCATGGCCTGGTCTCCGGTCGCTACGAGTGGATCGGTTTCACCAGTGTGAACGCCGTGCGTGCGGTGCGAGAGAAGCTCGAGGAGTACGGCCTGGACGCCCGCTCCTTCGCTGGGCTCAAGGTCGCCGCCGTGGGCCCGGATACCGCCGAGGCGCTGATCACGTTCGGGGTACAGCCGGACCTGGTGCCCGAGGCCGAGCAGACGACCCAGGCGTTGCTGGAGGAGTGGCCGCCGTTCGACTCCCTGGTTGATCCGATCAACCGGGTCTTCCTGCCGCGTGCGGATATCGCCACCGAGACCCTCGCTGCGGGCCTGACCGAGTTGGGCTGGGAGGTGGAGGACGTCACCGCCTACCGCACCGTGCGCGCGGCACCGCCGCCCGCCGAGACGCGTGAAGCCATCAAGACCGGTGGCTTCGATGCGGTGCTGTTCACCTCGAGCAGCACGGTGCGCAACCTGGTGGGAATCGCTGGCAAGCCGCACGCCACCACCGTGGTGGCCTGCATCGGCCCGCAGACAGCCAAGACCGCCGAGGAGCATGGACTGCGGGTTGATGTCCTCGCAGAGGCACCCAATGTCATGGCACTCGCGGAGGGGCTGGCCCTGCATGGCGAGCAACTGCGCCTCGCGGCCGAGGGCAATGGAGAGGCCACCTGGCGACCGAGCCGTCGTCGCGCGGCCGCACGTCGCAAGGCCACCTGAGCATGTCCGGCTCCGAGCGCACGACGGTCCATGTGCTTCGCCACGGTGAAGTACACAACCCCACCGGTGTGCTCTATGGCCGTTTGCCGGACTTCCACCTGTCCGATCGCGGTCGCGCCATGGCCGACCGAGTCGCCGACGCGCTCGCCGATCACGATGTCGTGCGCGTGGTCGCATCACCACTAGATCGCGCCCAGGAGACCGCCTCGCCCATCGCGCAGGCACACGGCCTAGAGATCGTGAGCGATCCGCGGGTGATCGAAGCAGACAACGTGTTCGAAGGTGAACGGGTGGGTGTCGGGGACGGCGTCCTGCGCCAGCCTCGGGCCTGGCGCCACCTGTGGAATCCCTTTACCCCCTCCTGGGGGGAGCCGTACGACGAGTTGGCCGGCCGCATGAGCGAGGCCATTCGAGACGCGCGTGACGCGGCTCGCGGGCACGAGACGGTCGTGGTGAGCCACCAGTTGCCCATCTGGATCGCGCGCCTGCATGCGGAGAACCGTCGCCTGTGGCACGACCCGCGCAAGCGTGAATGTTCCCTGGCCTCGTTGACGTCCTTCGAATTCGACGGAGACCGATTGGCCCAGGTGAGTTACCGCGAGCCCGCGGCGGACCTGCTCCCGGGAGCCAAGGGGCGCGGTGCCTAGAGGCCGTCGCATCGGATGCGTCATCAGCGCCGCCGCGCTTGTGATGACGCTTGCGGCCTGCGGTGGCGGGGCCGCCGACTCGGGGACCGGCTTCGTCGCCGGTGATGGGTCGATCGTCCTGCTCGATGAGTCAGCACGACAGCCCGCACCCGCACTGGAAGGGCCGACGCTTGAGGGAGGGACCTTCTCGCTGGCGGATTATCGCGGCGATGTGGCGGTGCTCAATGTCTGGGCGTCCTGGTGTGCCCCATGCCGCGCGGAGGCACCGGAACTCCAGTCGCTGTGGGAGGAGTTTGAGGGGCAGGGCGTGCAGTTCGTCGGACTTGATACCCGGGACACGGACGCGGCCGCACTGGCATTCATCGAGGCCTACGGCATCACCTATCCCAACGTCATCGACACCGATGGCAGACTGCAGCTCCTTTTTGCCGACACCCTTCCGCCACAGGCCATCCCGTCCACCCTGGTCATCGACGCCGACGGTCGAGTCGCCGGCCGGATCCTTGGTCGGGCCAGCGAGGCGACGCTGCGGGGTTTGATCGAGGGAGCCCTGAACTCGGCGGGTTCTGGATCGGGTGCTTAGAGTGTCAACGTGGGCGGAGCAACCGGATTCGTCGCCGTGGGCGGAATAACGGAGACCGTCGCCAGTGGCAGCCTCGTCCTCGCGATGGTGCTCGCCTTTGCCGCGGGTGTCGTGAGTTTCATCAGCCCCTGCGTCCTGCCTCTCGCCCCTGGCTACCTGTCATACATCACCGGACTCACCGGCGCCGAGATCGCCGGTGACGACTCCACGGAGTCCGATCGGGGCGGGAGCCTCAAGGTGGCCGTCAAGAGCAGGGTGCTGCTCGGCAGTGTGCTCTTTGTCCTCGGCTTCTCCGTGGTCTTCGTTTCCTACGGCGTCCTCTTCGGGAGTCTCGGCGCCCTTCTGCTGGAGTGGCAGGACGTCATCACACGCATCCTCGGCGTCGTTGTCATCGTCATGGGTCTGGGGTTCATGGGCCTGATTCCCGGACTTCAGCGCGAATGGCGTATGCATCGCATGCCGTCGTACTCCGTCTGGGGTGCACCCGTCCTCGGGGTGCTCTTCGGTATTGGGTGGTCCCCATGCATCGGTCCGGCGCTCACCGCCGTGCAAAGCCTGGCCTTCACCGAGGCGAGTGCGGCCCGCGGTGCTCTGCTGTCGCTGGTCTACTGCCTCGGCCTGGGATTGCCCTTCATCCTCCTCGGCCTGGCGTTCCGTCAGGCTGCAGGGACCTTGGCCTGGGTGCGCCGTCACTACGCGGTCATCATGCGCGTCGGTGGCGGACTGCTCGTGCTCATCGGCGTACTCCTGGTTACGGGTGTGTGGAATGACGTGACCATCTGGATGCGTACGATCGCCCCGAACTTCGAGACGCCGCTATGACGCAGACGATGACAGGCGAGAAGGCGGCTCCACTGCCCCCCATGGGCACCGGCGGTTTCCTGCGGTGGGCTTGGCGCCAACTCACGAGCATGCGTGTTGCGCTCATCCTGCTCTTCCTCCTGGCGATCGCTTCGATCCCCGGGTCGGTCCTTCCGCAGAACGGCACCGACCCCGTGCGCGTTGATGACTGGATCGAGAACAACCCCACCTGGGGTCCGCTTCTTGAGCGGTTCGGCTTCTTTGATGTCTATGCCGCACCGTGGTTTGCGGCCGTCTACCTCCTGCTCTTCGTGTCCCTGATCGGATGTGTGCTCCCGCGCTCGCTGACGCACCTGCGCGCCCTGCGGAGCGTGCCGCCGGCGGCGCCGCGACGCCTCGATCGACTGGCCGGGTTCCAGAGCATGACCGACTCCCGGTCACCGGATGAGGTCCTCGAGGCGGCCAGCGAGGGGCTGCGGGGTCGACGTTGGCGCGTCGCCCGCGGCGACGGGTGGGTGGCTGCGGAGAAGGGCTACCTCAGGGAAACGGGAAATCTGCTCTTCCACGTCGCCCTCGTGGCCCTGCTCATCTCCGTCGCCTACGGCGCCCTCTTTGGTTGGCGCGGCAACGTCATCGTGCGTCAGGGCACGGGCTTTTCCGACACGCTCACCCAGTACGACGCGTGGGGCGGTGGCCGACTGGTCAACCCCGATAACCTGCCGCCCTTTGCCTTCACCCTCGATGAATTCCTCGTTGAGTTCGAGCGCGACTCGTCACAACGGGGTGCGCCCCGACTGTTCGAGGCCAACGTGACCGTCTACCCCAGTCCCGGAGCGGAGTCCGAGGCCCAGACGATCCGGGTCAACGAGCCCCTCGTCGTCGATGGCGCGAAGGTCTTCCTCGTCGGGCACGGCTACTCACCAGTCCTCATCGTGCGCGATGCGCTCGGTCGCGTGGTCAACGACCAGGGTGTGGTCTTCCTCCCGCAGGACGGCAACTTCACCTCCACCGGCGTGGTCAAGGCTCCAGATGCTCGCCCGGCTCTCGGGATCCAGGGCCTCTTCCTGCCCACGGCCGCGGTCGACGAGATCCGCGGGCCGCACTCCACCTTCCCCGCTCCGGACGACCCGGCGGTGTTCCTGTCCGCCTGGACCGGGGACCTCGGACTTGACTCGGGCGTGCCCCAAAGCATTTACCGCCTGGACACGGCAAACATGACGCAGTTGGGTCTGGAGTCGCTGCGCCAGGGGCAGACCTGGGACTTGCCCGAGGGCATCGGCTCGGTGGAGTTCGCCGGGATCGAACGGTGGGCGTCCTTCCAGATTGCCCACGACCCGGGCAAGGAGCCAGCCCTCATCAGCGCGATGCTGGCCCTGGGCGGCCTCATGCTGTCTCTCTTTGTCAGAAGGCGCCGAGTCTGGGTCCGGGTCTCGCCGTCGGAAACGGGGGATACCGTGGTTCACGTCGCTGGACTGATGCGTAGCGACGACGCGGACCTACAGCCCGATGTCACCGAGTTGGTGGACATCCTCACCGAAGGGAGGCCGGTGTCGCGATGAGTGCGACCACATTGGCGCAGTGGAGCAACATGGCGGTCTACGCGGCCATGTTCATCCTCATCATGGCCCTCGTTGCCTTCGCCGTGAGTTTTGCGGCCCGTGGTCGTCGCGCGGGAGTGACCGCCACCTCCCCACAGCCGGTGTCCGTGGGAGCCGCGGGTCCCATGGCGAAGGACAACCCCGAGGCGCCAGCGTCAGCCGCCGTCATTGACGAATCCGGACGACGGGCGGGCAACATCGGCATGTCACTCACCTGGCTCGCGACCGGGGTGCTGCTCGTGGGCGTCGTCCTGCGCGGCATCTGGGCTGAGCGGGTGCCGTGGGGGAACATGTATGAGTTTTCGCTCACGATGTCGCTCGGCATCCTGGCGGTCTTCCTCATCGTGTCGCTTCAGCGCGACGTCCGGTGGCTGGGGTTGCCCGTGGTGGGAATCACGCTGCTGAGCCTCGGTCTCGCGGTCACGGTGCTCTACACCGAAGCGGCCCAATTGGTGCCGGCCTTGAAATCGTGGTGGCTCGTCATTCACGTCTCAGCCGCGGTGATTTGTGCCGGCGCGTTCACGGTCTCGACGATGATCACCCTGCTCTACCTGTGGCGTGACCGTGCTGAACGGCGGGACGTGGTGCGCGGCATGGTGGCGAAGCTGCCCGATGCTCAGCGCCTGGACACGTTGGCGTATCGCATCATCGCCTTCGCCTTCCCGCTGTGGACCTTCGCCGTCATCAGTGGTGCGATCTGGGCGGAGAACGCCTGGGGCCGATACTGGGGCTGGGACCCCAAGGAGACGTGGGCTTTCATCACCTGGGTGGTCTACGCCGGCTACCTGCATGCCCGCGCAACGGCGGGATGGCGAGGACGTCGGGCGGCGTACATCTCGATCCTGGGGTACGTCTCACTGATGATCAACTACTTCGGCGTGAACCTCTTCGTGAACTCGCTGCACTCCTACTCGGGCATGTAGCGCGCTGCGCTGAAGCCCAGATGTGCTGAAGTAGAGGTAAGGCGAGTCGTCAGGCTGGTGTCTGGCCGTCCGTCTCGCGACGGCGGCGCATTTTTTCGGCCCAGGCGTCGTCGCCGATTTGGCGCAGGAAAGCCGGATTGTCGTCCGGGGCGATGGGACCCCGCCGGCGACGCCGGCCGGGACGATCAAGCTTGGGTCGTCCGGCGAGCAGCCAGATGAGGCCGCCGAGGAACGGCAGCAGGATGACGATGAGCAGCCAGACGAACTTGGGCAGCGTCCTCGTAGTCGACCCCGGGGTGCGCAGCACGTCGACGATGAACCAGATGTAGACGGCGAGGCCGAGCAGCACAAGGGCAACCCTGAGCATTCGCGCCTCCTCGAACCCGGGACTGTCTGGCCAGGCCCCCACGATAACCCCACTTGCCCGGTCTGCGCCTGCGCTGCCTACCGTGGAGGGGTGCGGGATATTGCCATCTACACCGGTCTGCGTCTGGCCCTGCTCGCCGGCGTGTGGCTGCTCCTCCAGGCTGTGACCCCATTTCGCGGGCTGGTCGCCGTCATCATCGCCCTGCTGATCTCCGGTGTCATCAGCGTGGTGCTCCTGGACCGGCCCCGTGATCGCGCGGGGAGCCGTGTTGCCGGTGTCTTCCGGCGCATCGACGAGCGCATCGAGCGCAGCCGCACCGCGGAGGATTTCGACGACGATCCGCTGCCCCCGGCCCCGCCCTCAGGACAGGCCGGTTCCGATGCCGAGCAGCAGCCCGTAGGCGAGGGTGAGCAGCCCGGTCATCTGCAGGACGGGGACGAGGGCCCGGCCACTCACCCCGCGTAGCACCGCGAGAGTCGGCGGCACGCCAAGCGGGAAGGCGAGTAGCCCGAGCCAGGCATAGGTGAACCCGAGCCCGTGGGGCACGGCCATCACCGGCACAACGACAAAGGCCGCGATGATCAGCGCCACGAAGAGCATCCGGGTATTGCGGTCCCCGATCCGTACCGCGAGGGTGTTCTTGCCGACCTCACGATCGGTCGGGATATCGCGCAGGTTGTTCGCCACGAGGATTGCGCAGGACAGCGCACCCACTCCGATGCCCCCGAGCCATGCCCCGGCGGGGAAGGTGCCCGTCTGGACATATGTCGTCCCGAGCACCGGCACCAGACCGAAGAAGATGAACACCGCCAACTCGCCGAGCCCGAGGTACCCGTAGGGCTTGGGACCGCCGGTATAGAGCCACGCCGCAGCGATAGAGATCCCACCGGGGAGAAGAAGCCACCAGTGCCCGCTGAGACCGACGAGCGCGAGACCGCAGACCGCGCTGAGCAGCAGTGCGCCCAGCGCAGCGGCCTTCACCTGCGGGGCCGCGGCCAGGCCCTGCCCCACCAACCGCACCGGACCGACACGGGCCTGATCGGTCCCCCGCACCCCGTCGGAGTAGTCGTTGGCGTAGTTCACGCCGACCTGGGCGGCCACCATGACGATGAACGCCAGCACAGCGAAGCCGATGTTGAGGGAGTCCTCGGCGGCCGCCACCCCCGTGCCGATGAAGATGGGCGCGGCCGCAGCTCCGAGGGTGCGCGGCCTGGCGCCTTGCACCCACTCGGCGAGTGTGGCCACCGTCACCCCTTCCCTGGTTCGCGCGCAGAACGCAACGCGAGACGGTCGATCTTGCCATTCGGCAGGTGGGGCAGCGCATCGAGCACGATGACCTCGGGCCGCGCCGCGCCACCTAACTGGGTGCGCACGAGGTTAGCGAGGTCCGTGGACGTGGCGGACTGCTCGCCGTCGAGGGCGACGTAGGCCACCAGTCGGTGGCCGCTCGTCGCGTCGGGGAGGGCAACGACGGCGGCCTCATGGACGTCGGCGACGGCCCGAAGGATCCGCTCGATCTCGCCCAGGGCCACGTTGACACCGTGAACGGTCACGATGTCGTCGGCGCGCCCCAGCACGGTGAGCCGCTCACCATCCCAAGCCCCGACATCGGAGGTGAGGAATCGGTGATCGCCGTCCTCGACGGCAAAGCCGTCGGTCGGCTCCGGATCGGCGTAGCCTGCCGCGACCACCGGTCCACTGATGCTGATTCTTCCGTCGTCGCGCACGCCCGTGGTGACCCCGGGGAAGGGGATCCCATCGAAGACGCATCCGCCGGTGGTTTCGGTCATCCCGTACGTCGACACTGCCGCGATGCCCACCGCTCGAGCCCGCGACATCACGTCCTCGGGGGCGGCTGCACCACCCACGAGAACCGTGTGAGCCGCGGCAAGCCATCGCGTGGCATCGTCGTTGTCCAGGATCGCGCGCAGTTGTCCGGGGACGAGCGACACCGCCATGGGGCCTGACGCGATGAGGCCAATGAGATCCGCGGGGTCGAAGGGTAATGCGCCACCGATGCTGGGCAGCGCGGTCAGGTCAGTTCCACTGAGCAGCGACCGGGCGATGACGTTCAGGCCCCCGATGGACGTCGCCGGGAGCGCGAGGATCCAGCTGCACTGGGCGAGTCCCGGACGCGCCAGGTCCGCGAGGGCGGCACTCTGCTCGAGGTTAGCCCGGGTGAGGAGCACCCCGCGGGGTCGACCGGTGGAGCCACTGGTGGGCAGGACCGCGGCGACGTCATCGGGAACCTCGGCCGGGAGGGTGGACAGCGCGCGGCGGACCGAGTCGACGTAGGCGGTGGTGACGTGACGGGAGACAGTGGGGAGCGGCACAACCGCGGCGCCGTCGTCGAGGAACCGCTGGCGCAGGGCGGCCTGCAGCGCCCCGGCACCCTCGATCCCGGGTGGGACATCGACGAACTGCAGGCCGCGCATGCACCTGAGCGTAGGCCTCACTAGGTTGGACGCATTGCGACGATCGGAGGGAGGCGCCCCGTGGCGCAGGAGTTCGACTCACGGACGAGGTACTCGCTGCCACCCGTGGTGCCTGAGGGCAGCCCCGCACTGCAGGATCCGGCCTACTCCAGCATCGAGCCTGGATGCGACTGGGAGAGTGTTGGAGACTACGGCGACATCCGCTACGAGGTCTCCACGGGCGACGCGGCCGGGATCGCCAAGATCACCATCAATCGGCCGCAAAAGCGCAACGCCTTCCGCCCGCAGACCCTCTTCGAAATCTCCGACGCGATGAATCGGGCCCGCGACGACGACAGCGTGGGAGTCATCATCCTCACCGGCCAGGGGGACTTCGCCTTCTGCAGCGGCGGCGATCAAATGATCCGCGGCGATGACGGCTACATCGGCGACGACGAGGTTGCGGCGAAGGGAATCGGCCGTCTCAACGTGCTCGATCTGCAGATTCAGATCCGGCGTACCCCGAAGCCCGTCATCGCGATGGTGGCCGGATACGCCATCGGGGGCGGCCACGTCCTGCATGTGGTCTGCGATCTCACCATCGCGGCGTCCAATGCCAGATTCGGTCAGACCGGACCGATGGTGGGTTCCTTCGATGGAGGCTACGGGTCGGGACTGCTCGCGCGCAGCATCGGTCAGAAGCGTTCCCGCGAGGTCTGGATGCTGTGCCACCAGTATGGCGCCGAGCAGGCCTACGACTGGGGGCTCGTCAACGCCGTCGTCCCCATCGCCGACTTGGAGAAGGAGACGGTCGACTGGGCGCGGCGCATGCTCACACTCTCGCCGATCGCACTACGCATGCTGAAGGCGTCTCACAACGCCGCCGATGATGGTCTCGCCGGTGTCCAGCAACTCGCCGGCGATGCCACCTTGCTCTTCTACATGACCGAAGAAGCGCAGGAGGGGCGCAACGCCTACGCGCAACGCCGCAAGCCGGACTTCAGCAGTTTCCCGAAGCGTCCCTAGCCTTGGACGTCACCCTCGCCGAGATCCTGCGGGACGCGGTGCCGTATTCGTTGCCGTTGCTCCAGCCCTTCCGGCGTATCACCGACCGGGAGGGATTGCTGATCCGCGGCCCGAGCGGCTGGGGTGAGTTCGCGCCCTTCGACGACTATTCGGCTACTCGTGCGGCGCCGTGGCTTGCCTCGGCCGTCGAGTCGGCGTTCGGTGTGTGGCCCGAACCGCTGCGTGAGCGCGTTCCCGTCAACGCCATCGTTCCCGGCCTGTCGGCCAACGATGCCGGTGCGCTTGCTCGCCGAGCGGTGTTGGAGCAGGGGTGTTCCACCTTCAAGATCAAGGTGGCAGCGCTCGGTGGGATGCTCGCCGACGACGAGGCCCGCGTGGTTGCCGTGCGGGATGCCGCCGACAGCGCCCTACGGTCCATCGGCGACGACCGTCCCGCCCGCCTGCGGCTCGATGCCAACGGTGGCTGGTCGGCCGAGGCTGCCGAACGCGCCCTTGGTCGCCTTGCCGCCTATGACGTCGAGTACGTCGAGCAGCCCTGCCCGACGGTGGAGGAGACCGCAGAACTCCGTGGACGAGTCGATGTGCCGATCGCGATGGATGAGTCGGTGCGTTTCGGTGAGGCGCGGGCCTTCGAGGTGGCCGACATCGTCGTCGTCAAGGTGGCTCCGCTCGGCGGCGTGGCAGCATCCCTCGACCTTGCCCGACGGTGGGGCGGTCCGGTCGTGGTGAGCGGGGCCCTGGATTCGGCCGTCGGACTGGCGGCGGGAGTGGCCCTCGCTGCTGCTCTCGGCGGCGAACCATCCGCCGCAGGCCTGGGCACCGGCGCCCTCCTTGAGCGTGATGTCGTCAGCCCGCCGCTGGTGCCCCACGATGGCCACCTGCCGGTCGGGCGGGTTGCCCCTGACCTCGACGCCCTCATGGCGGCTCGGGATCGTCTCGGTGACGATCGAGCGCGGTGGTGGCGCCAACGACTCGTGGACGCGTGGGAGGCCGGAGGAGCAGAACTCGTGGCCAAGCTCGCGGCGTGAGATTCTTCCCGGTGTGAGTCAGTCCTCGGCGAGCCGCGGCGTCCACATCATCGAGGCGCTCATCGCGTCGGGTGTGGCCGACATCGTTGCGGCTCCGGGCTCCCGGTCGGCCCCACTCCTGCTGGCCGCTGCCGACGCCGAGCGTCAGGGCTTGGTCCGGCTCCATGTCCGCATCGATGAACGATCGGCGGGCTTCCTGGCACTCGGGCTCGCACGCATGTCGGGCACGCCCGTGGCCATCCTCACCACCTCGGGAACGGCGGCGGTGAACCTGCACCCGGCCATGGTCGAGGCGGCGTACCTGGGAATCCCCGTCGTCGCCGTCACGGCGGACCGACCCAGCCTGCTGCGGGGGAGCGGAGCGAACCAAACCATCGACCAGCGGGCGCTGTTCGGCGTGGATGCCCCGACCGTGGACCTCGACGGTCACGATCCGGACGAGGTTGACACGGTCCGCGACGCGGTTCTGGCTTCCTGTGCCCGTCACCGGCCCCTGCATCTCAATGTCGCGTTCGAGGAGCCCCTCGTCGAGGCTGGTCACCACCGCGTCACTCGACCGGGCCAGCCCGACAGGGGCGGCTTGGCCGACCCGCCGGGCCAGCCCGACAGGGGCGGCTTGGCCGACCCGCCGGGCCAGCCCGACAGGGGCGGCTTGGCCGACCCGCCGGGCCCAGAGGTGCCGACCGTGCGAGCGCCATCCCCGTTGATGGACCTTGCACCAGGGGTCGATCTGCGGCGCGGCCTCGTCATCGTGGGTGATGGCCCCTCGCCCCAGATGTGCGCCGAGATCGTCGATCTGGCCGAGGCTCTGGGTTGGCCGATCATCAGTGAGCCCAGTGGCAATCTCACGGCCACCGATCACTCACTACGTCACGGCCCGCTGGTCCTCGGCACGCCGGAGGTGCTGGATTCGCTCCTGCCAGAGGTTGTTCTCACGGTCGGACGCGTCGGCCTGCATCGCAGTGTGATGCGCGTGCTGCGAGGCACGGGAGTTCACATCGCCATTGATGTGCCGCCCTATCTCGGTCGCGTTGACCCGGCTCGGACAGCCACGATCATCATCGACGCCGTGCCCACCACCGGGGGTCCATCGCCTGATGACTCGTGGATGCGCTCCTGGCGGGCGGTCGATGGCCGGATAGCCGACCGGGTCTCGCAATCCCTGGACGATTCGCCGCTCTCCGGACCGGTCGTGGCGCGCACTCTGGCCGGGGTCCTCGACTCTGAGGACCTGCTTGTCGTGGGTCCCTCCTGGCCGATTCGACACGTAAGCGAGTTCGCCGGTCCCATCGCTGCGCACTGCCTGGCCAATCGTGGGACCTCGGGTATCGACGGTGTCGTCTCAACCGCCTGGGGCGCGGCTCTTGCCCATCGCGGTGGGGGAACGACGTATGCCCTCGTCGGCGACTTGACTGCGTTGTACGACCGCAACGGGTTGCTGACTCCGCGAATCGAGGAACGGCCGCGCTTGGTCTATGTCGTGATTGATAACGACGGAGGCGGCATCTTCGGTTCCCTTGAGCAGGGTGCCGAGGAATTCAGCACCGACTTCGAACGCGTCTTCGGCACGCCCCTCGGTGTCGATCTGGAAGGAGCGCTGTCAGCACCGGGTGTTGCCGTCGAGACCGTGGTGGACGCGGAGGGACTCCGCGACGCTCTGCGGACGGGTGACGGTGTACGAGTGGTCATCGCTCGATGTGTTGATCGGCAGCGCGAGAAGGAGATCGCCGACCTCGCCCGCACCTAGTGCGAGTCGTCCAGCGAGGCCGTCATCCGGACGATGCCCGAGCCGAGTTCCGGGTCAGTGTGCTTCGCCCAGATGAGGTCGAGACGTTCCAGCAGACGAATCATCCCGGTGTTGGTCGCGAGCACAAGCGCCACGAGAACGGTGAAGTGTTGACGTCGCGCGAGTTCGATGAGGTGTTGCAGCAGGAGCGTGCCGAGACCAAGGCCTTGCCAGGCGTCTTCGACGATGACGGCGATCTCGGCGGTCCGGGAGTCATCAGGGTGTTCGGGGAAGAGGTTGCCGAGGCCAATGACCTGACCGGTGGCGTCCTCGGCCACCAGGGTGGCGCCACGATGACCTCCGGAGATGCGATTGAGTTGATCGGCGCGCCAATCGTTCATCGGGGCGAAGTAGCGCTGATAACGCGTCGACTCCGAGGATCGCTCGTGCATGAGTGCGACGTCCTGGGAGTCCTCGGGCCTGGCGAGGCGGATCTCCACACGGGAGCCGTCGCGAAGGTGCTCGACCCAGCCGAAGCCACCGGCTCCCGCCGGCGCGCTCGCAATCTGCTCAACCAGGCGAAGCAGTGCTGAGGCACGCGCGCGTTCGACGGCAACAAAGGGAGCGCCGGAGCGACGCAGGACCACGTGGTGATCGGGCGTCCACTGCAGGCGCATCACATGTGGGCCGGCGTCTTCGCCCGAGGTCGCTGGCTCCACCGTCCACGAGTCCGCCATGACCAAATCCGCGGCGGCGCGCGGAGCGCGTTGCGGGTGTGCGACGAGTCCCGCGGCCGCATCGAGGATGCGGGCGACGAGGTCATCCTCGTCCTCCATGATCCCGCGCCGGACGCTGGAGCGGTGTGCCACGGTGGCGAGTGACTGGCGCAGAGTTGCTCGGTCCATGCCTGCGGGAACCAGCACGATCATGTCCACAAGTTGTGTGTCGTCCTCCTGCGCGTGCGTGAATAGTGAGACAACGTCGACGCGCATGAGCGCGAGCACGCGCAGGATGCGTGCCGTTGCCGCGGGACTGTCCGGAGCCACCACCCGAACCCGCATGGGACGGGTGGGTCCGTCGTAGTCGAGGTCAGGCGGATCCGCTGCGGCCAGGGATTCCAGGAGTCGTGCCGTGAGGCGCGACCACGCCTCGGCATCGCCGGATCTCGGTGTCAGCCCGTCGAGGAGTGCCAAGCCGGCTCCCACGGCCACGAGCAGGAGCGTCGCCGCGTCATCGTCGATGGCCTCGTCCACGGCGCCCTCGCCGCGAAGTCTTCCTACGACGGTCCGTGCTGCTTCCCAGCGCATGCGCAGCCGATCGCGCACCACCTCGGCCAAATCGTCATCGAAGGGGGCGAGGGCCACGGCCTGCAACTCAATGTCATCCCACACGGATGCGGGGGCACCGAAGGCGTCCCGCGCTGCCGCGAGGATGGTGGTCGTCGGTGACTCGACCTCGGCGGACTGCTGAATGCGCTGTGACGTGGGCGGGAACGGCAGCGCCTTGACGACCTCGGCGAGGACGTCCGTGCGTGACTCCGTCCAGGAGGTCACCGACCGCGTAGCGACGTCGGCAGCGTGGGCAATGTCGCGTCGGGACGTCTCGGCCACACCGACCGTTTCGAAGAGTTCGGTCGCGGCGGCGAGAATCCGCTCGCGCCGTTCGCGCTCCACCCGCGCCATCGGACGTTCGCGGGGCGCATCCTCCGACATGTCCTCAGCCTAGGTGGTCGAGGGCGGCCGAATCTGCTGACCGTGGTGGCTAATCGCTCAAGGCTTGACGGATGGGAACGAACTTCGCCCTCGACTCAGCGAGTTCAGCCTCGGGGTCCGAGCCAGCCACGATGCCGCACCCGGCAAACAGCCGTAGCTGGTTCGAACCGATCTCGGCGCAGCGCAGGGCGATGCCGAACTCGCCATCGCCGCGCGCGTCGAACCAGCCGATCGGTCCGGCGTAGCGGCCTCGATCCATCCCCTCGATTTCGCGGATCGTGGCGAGGGCGCGCTCGGTCGGCGTCCCACACACCGCGGCCGTGGGATGCAGTGATGCGGCGAGGGCGACGGCGGGGGCGTCGTCGGCCAAGCGCCCGGTGACGTCGGTCGCGAGATGCTGCACGTTGGCCAGGCGCAACACATGCGGACGCTCGGGGACATCAAGGTCGGTGCAGTGCGCGGCCAGAGCCCGGGCGACTGAGTGAACGGCGTACTCGTGTTCCTCGAGGTCCTTGCCACTGCCCAGCAAAGCCTGGGCGAGGGACGCATCGACGGTGGCGTCTCCACGTCGTTTGACTGTTCCGGCAAGCACGCGCGAGAGCACGTCGTCTCCCGTGCGGCGCACCAAGAGTTCCGGAGTCGCGCCGATCATGTTGCCGACGCGGAAGGTCCAACATTCGGGGTAGGCATCCTCGAGTCGCAGCAGGAGGTAGCGCGGATCGAAGTCGGTGCCGACCTCGGCCACGATGTCCCGGGCGAGGACCACCTTGTCGAGTTCGCCACGGCCGATGCGGTTGATGACCTCGGCAACGGAGTCCTGCCACTCCTGCGATGTTCGAGTTCCCCGCGACCAGTCGACCTGGGTGGGCGGTTCGGGCACCGTCACCGGAGGGATGGTGGGCTCACCATCGCCGACCACGGTGATCCAAGAGCGCCCGTCGCGTCGACCGACAAGCACCCGCGGGACGACGACCAGTGAGCGCGAGCCCGATGCAGGATTGGGGTCGAAGGTGAACGTGCCGAAGGCCACCGGTCCGCTGCCCGGAATCTCCAGGGGATCTTCGATGTGTGCGCGCTGGCACCATTCACCCCACTGGCGCTGGGTGCGGCTGAACCGCTCGTCACCGGTGACCTCCCATGAGGCCGCCACTCCCCAGCCGACAAGGCCCTCGCCACGGTGCACCCACGCGGCACTGGTCTCCGCCGGCAGTCGCTCCAGGAGGCGCCCGGGGTCGGGGATGGGGTAGGTGCGCA
>Ga0208004_1000119_pt1 | contig 29109 bp, 41 predicted proteins | sample DEB08_DNA_6_FD_184522 | JGI IMG/M metagenome (GOLD analysis project Ga0208004, IMG submission 184522) | Aqueous microbial communities from the Delaware River and Bay under freshwater to marine salinity gradient to study organic matter... | ecosystem: Environmental > Aquatic > Marine > Coastal ...
AGATAAAGAAGTAGATAAAGAGGGAGGAGGAGAGGAGTGCTTAACAGACACCGAGGCAAAGAAAAAACCTGCTCGCTCACGGCGTTCGCGCCTCTCCCCTGATTGGGTTCCGACGGCTGAAGACATTGCTTATTGCAAGAAGATGCGGTCTGACCTTGACGTTGATTTTGTTGCCGAAAAGTTCAAGAGCTACTGGCTGGCTAGGGGTGATAAAGGTGCTATGATGGCAAGCTGGCATCAGGCTTGGAAGAATTGGGTGCTAAATGAGAAACGGAGTTTCGTTCCTGCAAAACCCAGTGTTCCCATGGACTACGTGTGATGAATCCACTGATCGAAGCCAGACTGAGTGGAGCAAGGTTTGATTCGATCCACGTTGATGTTGTCGAGGGTGATGACATCACATTCCGGGTGGAGTACAATGCTGGAAGACTGGTGGGGTTGATCAGGGTGGGTAAGGATTCTAAGTACCAAAGGGCTGACTGGAGAGGAATCCATCAATTACCCACCCTACTGCTAGCCAAAAGTTTGAGAGACGCATTGCCGTTGATAGAGAGTGTTTTGGGGGGGCGCCCCGAAATTATCCGGCTTGCCGCGCCCGACTGCGTTGCGCTGATCACTGAGTCGGGGATCGAGGAGATTTTTCCATGAACAAAATTGACAAAGACGATTTTGCGCGCTACATTGCAGAGACGATGGAACAGCAGAAGACAATCGCAGCCGGAGCATACGTCGATGAGGTACTGGCGATGTTCCATGAGGTCGGGCAGGCGTCCCCAGGTCAAATGCCGTGGGGAAAGGCTTACGGGCTGTTTGCCTGCCGTCCCGGTGAGGTGACGCTCTGGGGTGGATTCAACGGACACGGCAAGTCTGCGCTGACAGGGCAGGTTGCAATCGGGTTCTTGGCTCAGAACGAGCCGTGCTGCATTGCGAGCTTTGAGATGCTGCCGGCTGCCAGCATAAAACGCCTAGTGCGTCAGATGACCTGCGGACCGACTCCTACCGACACCGCAGTGCGTGAGAGCGTTGGGTGGCTGGATGACCACAAGCTCTGGTTCTTTGACCATCAGGGCTCAGTCGATGTCGGGATGATCGAGAAGCTCGCCAGCTACTGCAAGGAGCGGCTCGGCGTCCGGCACCTGTTCGTTGATTCGCTCATGAAGTGCGTCCGGAACGAGGATGACTTCAACGGTCAGAAGTTTTTCGTAGATCGGATGTGTGACCTTGCTCGCCACCTTGGACTGCACATCCACCTGATCCACCATTCCCGGAAGGGCGCCAACGAGGATACGCCGCCGGGTAAGATGGACATGAAGGGCAGCGGGTCGATCACCGATCAGGTGGACAACGTGGTTTCGGTCTGGAAGCGCCCGCAACCGAACGACAACGAGCCCGATGCGTTGATGCTGGTGTCAAAGCAGCGGCACGGTGACTGGACGGGGAGCTTGGGGTTGTGGTGCCATGCACCCAGCCTGCAGTTCGTTTCCGACTTCAGCCGCAGACCCATTGACTTGAGGGGAGGAATCGGACAATGACGCAGGACGAGGCTGAACTTTTCGATGAGCGCGTTGCAATCGCTCAGGAGTCGAATGTTGATTGGCGGGAGGCAATCAGATTGGGGTACGAGCAGGTCGAGCAATTTCGGCATGAGTGCGAAGTGCGAGAAATCGTCTCTATGGCGTTAAAAAAGGGCGGGGGGTATGTGGATACCTACCTGACCCTGATCGCCCGCCACAGAGGCTCTAAAGCCGCCACAAGGCTACGTCTGGATGCTAGGAAAGCATACCTGGAGGCACGAAATGAAAAAAGTCGATGAATTCATAGCAGTTTTGAACCAAATTGGTGCACCCGATGGGGTCACTCCGGCAACCAGCCTGCACGAGCTGTCCGAGGAGCAGCGTGAGGAGTTCGAGCGCGGTAACTTTGGAACGCCTCCGTGCTTTGAGAGCAAAGAGCAGTTCGACGAGTGGGTCGATGCTGGCAAGAATGCGCCGGGGGACATCTTTACCGAGGTTTCTACCTACTGCGAAGACTGCACCCCTGAATACCAAGGTCGGATGCTCGATGAGGGGCGCTGCGCTTACCCGTGCACGGTATTCACATCGAAGGGAGGGGTGCGCGTCTTTCTGGTGCCAGCAACGAAGTACATAGCGAAGCGCATTGCGGAGGCTCGCGGGAAATGAAGGATTTGAGGATTTGCTCGGCTTGCAAGTGGGTTCTTCCCGCAGGCAAGAAGGGCGAAAACGGCAAAGACTATTTCGTCGACACCTGTACGAATGATCTTTGCCAGAACAGGTACGGACCAACAGCAGTATCGATGGCTCGTGCATTTGGTGGTCCCTGTGGAATCGAAGCAGGGCTTTTTGAAAAGAGAGGAAAGCAATGACAATCATCACAACTGGCGTCTTTACCCTTGGTCGCGACGCAGAACAATTCACTGTTCCGTCCGGCAAGACTGGCGTTACGCTCTCGCTCGCATACGATGTCGGATACGGTCAGAACAAGACGACCGGATGGATTCGGGCAAAGCTCTGGGGAGCCCGTGCGGAGGCAGTGGCACCCTACTTGACCAAAGGCACGAAGGTCTTTGCCGCACTGAGTGACTTGCACGTCTCGACATTCACCAAACGCGATGGCTCTGCCTCATCTTCCTTGGAGGGATCGATCAGCGAGATCCAGCTGCTGGGCGGGAAGCGTGACTCCGCTCCTGCGCCGCGCAAGCCAGCGGTTCAGGAAGAAGCATTCGAGAGCGAGGACATTCCGTTCTAACCATCCCCTTGCCCCTACGGGGGCATTGTGGGGCAGGTAAACGATTTTAGGGGATCAAAATGGACGAATTTCTTGTAATGCTGTCTCTCACGTTCTTTGGCGGTTTGGTTGTCGGGGTGATCGCTGGCGTTGTGGTCATGGCGGAAAGGATGGACCCATGAGGTCCAAGAACAAGCGAGCCCAGACTGCCGCCGAAAGCCGGTATGTCGCCAAGCTCGCTGCTCTGGACTGTGTGGTCTGCGATGCTCCGGGTCCAAGTGAGGTGCATGAGTTCCGGCAGGGCGAATGGTTCACCAGTGTGCCGCTGTGCTCGGAGTGCCACCGAGGAAAGGACGGCTGGCATGGCACAAGGGATCGCTGGACGAACCGCCGGGTCGATATGTTGGATTCCATCAACAGGGCGGTCGGGAGGGTTCTGGGATGACACCACAACAACGCTCCATCAACCTGCTGCGGTCTGAGGGCTACCTTGTCGAGGTCGTCGAGCAGATCAAGCGGGTGCCGGGAAAGACTTGGCGGGTTGACCTTTTCGGCTTTGCCGATCTCCTTGCGCTGCGGGGTGAGGAAATACTGCTCGTCCAGGTAACCAGTCGGTCGAACGTGTCCAGCAGGATCCGCAAGATCGAGGATGCACCAACTTTGGGCGCAGTCCGTGATGCCGGCATTCGGATCGAGGTGCATGGTTGGGGGAAGAACTCTGCCGGCAAAATGACTTTCAGGAGGGAAGACGTATCGTGAACCAGACTGATCAGATTTTCAACCGGCTCAACGAGGGAGTGGTTCTGACGCTTGAGCAGATCATGGAGGAGTTCAAGCTCTCAAAACGCTCCGCAGAGTCCTGTCTGCTCCGACTGCACAAGTCTGGGCGCCTTGCCCGATCCAGTAGCCCTGCGGGGCGCTACACGGCTCTCAGACACGCTGCAATGCTGGATGAGCCCAACGCTTTCCCGCTGCCAGCGTGGACGCCGGAAGAGGAGGCTCCGGCAAAGAAGGTGACCGTGGATGAGGTGCTGGCAATGCTTGAGGAGTTTGCTGTAGCCGAAGCCCGCAGAGGAAACGTCGGGGTGTCCAACATCCTGCGCAAGGTCATTAATCGAGTGAGGGAACCATGATTGACGTGATCATCCAGTTCGCACAGAACGAAGACGGGTCTTGGTCTTGGATTTGGGAGGGACCAGACGAGTTTTGCAGGATAGGCGCCGCCGAGACAGTTGAGGAGGCAGAGGAACAGGCAAGGATGGCAGTGGGAGAATGGTATGGACGAGTTCACTGATCTGGACGAGCTTGTTGACCGCTACCTGCGAGATGAGCAGTACGACAAGCCCAATATTGGCTTTCCGTCCAGGGCTGCCGGTACGAGCTTGTTCAGGGCAAGCAGACAATGGGAGAAGGAGGATCCGGATGAGGTGATAGGCAGCGCAGAGATGGCAGCAATGGAAGGAGCATTCGCATCTCTCACAGTGGAGCAGGAAACGATCCTAAGGCTCGATGCTGGGTACAGGGCGAAAGGAATCCACAGAATCGATACGTCTGGGGTGGATGCAGTCAAGAAGATTCTGAGGCGTCTGCTGAACAACAGGGGGATCGTTGTATAAAAGTGAGCTTGACAGCTACCCGCGTATTTGACGACCATTGAACTGCGGGGAAGTTGTCTCCGCCATCTCGATCTCCAGGGGTTTTTAAGGGTGCTTCTCCGGCGCCCTTTTTTTTGTCAAGTCGCCAAACCAGCGCACAAGAGGTAGTCTATGACTATGAAAAGTAGAATTGATAATAGGGAAAAGCTATGACCACAGGTCGCAAGACAGGCGGTCGCAAGAAGGGCATCCCCAACAAGACTACAACGATCGTCAAAGAAGCCATTGCCATTGCCGCCGACAGACTGGGCGGTGTTGAGCGTCTTGTGGAGTGGGCTAAGGAAGCGCCTGAGAACGAGAAAGCATTCTGGGTGAGCGTCTACCCCAAACTGCTGCCGCTCCAGGTCAACGGAGATCCCAACCAGCCAGTCGAACTCCGATTCAAGTGGGCTGGCAAGGGCGAGGATTGACCCTTGCCCATCCAGACGATAGAAATTCCCTATGACCCCCGTGACTGCTTTATCCCTTTCCATGAACGGAAAGAGCGATGGGCGATCATGGTGGCTCACCGACGCGCAGGTAAGACCGTTGCCTGCATCAATGATCTGCTAAGGGCTGCGCTAACTGCCGACAAGCCCGATTCGCGATTCGCATACCTAGCTCCCCATTTCAATCAAGCCAAAGACGTTGCTTGGATGTACCTGCGAAAATTTGCGGGTGTCGTCCCCGGTGCGACCTTCAATGAAGCAGAATTACGCTGCGATCTTCCCAACGGCTCCAGAATTCGTTTGTACGGTGCCGACAATCCCGACCGACTCCGTGGCATTTACCTAGACGGCGTGATTCTGGACGAGTACGCCGATATGCGCCCTAGCATCTGGGGTGAGGTGATTCGCCCGTTGCTGGCTGACCGCCAAGGCTGGTGCGTCTGGATTGGCACTCCGAAGGGTCGTAATAGTTTTTGCCAATTGTGGGAAGAGGCAGACGACCGCTGGTTCCGTCTTATGCTCAAGGCTTCTGAGACTGGCTTGCTCGACAAGACTGAACTGCAAGACGCCCGCCGGTCAATGACCATCGACCAGTACGAACAAGAGTTCGAGTGCAGTTTCGATGCTGCCGTGCAGGGTGCCTACTATGGCAAGGAGATGAAAGCCGCTGACGAGCAGGGTCGTATCTGCGGTGTGCCGATTGACCCGACTGCACAGGTCCACGTTGCTTGGGACTTGGGGATCGGCGACGCGACCGCTCTGGTGTTCTGCCAGCAGGTAGGCAAAGAGTGGCACATCGTGGACTTCTACGAGGCTTCAGGCGTTGGTCTGGATCACTACGCCAAGGTGCTGTCGGACAAGGGCTACAACTATGGCTCACAGATTCTGCCGCACGATGCTGCCGCAAAGGAGCTCGGGACAGGCAAGAGCCGGGTCGAGGTGCTGGCAAGCCTTGGAGTCCGAAATGTGACGGTTCTCAAAGCCAGCAAGGTTGAGGATGGGATCAATGCTGTCCGGATGACCCTGCCGATGTGCTGGTTTGACAAGGAGCGGTGTTCTCAACTGGTCGAACATCTACGGATGTATCGAAGCGAATTCGATGAAAAGCGCAAGGTGTTCAAGACAACGCCTCTTCACGATTGGCACAGTCACGCCGCCGATGCTTTCCGATACTTGTGTGTCGGGCTTGAGCAATCGAAACCCCAACAATGGAAGCCTCTTGATTACGGGGCTTGGGATAAAGGATTCGTCTGATGGATGATAGGGAAATTCTATCGGCTATTGCCGCACGTGAAGCTAACGCGCACGGATTCGGCTATGGCGAGTTGGCTGACCAGCGAGCAGAGGCTATCGAGCGTTTCCTTGCCATGCCCAGAGGGGATGAGCAGGAAGGGCGATCTGGTGCCGTGTCTACTGACTTGCGCGATACGGTCATGTGGGTTATGCCGCAACTCCTGCGCACGTTCCTCGGTGGCGATGAGATCGCTCGCTTTGAACCGGTGGGACCGGAGGATGAGCAGCAGGCACGGGTCGAGACGGACTACGTGAACCACATCCTGCTCGAGCGCAACAACTCTTTCTCAGCCTTCTCTGCTGCCTTCCAAGACGCTCTGCTGCTTGGCAATGGGTACGCTAAGGTCTGGTGGCACTCGAGCGATGACGTGCTTGTGGAACGCTATCAGGGCAAGACGGACGATGAGCTCGCAATGCTCATGCAGGACCCTAGCGTTGAGGTGACAGAGCATTCGGAGTACCCGGACCCGGATTACGTGGCTCCGCAGCAGCCGCCGGTTGATCAGATGACAGGTCAGCCGCTGCCACTGCCGCCGCCGCCGAATCTGCACGATGTGGTGCTGCGCCGGGTTCGCCCCATTGAGTACGCGAAGTATGAGGCAGTTCCTCCAGAGGAGCTCTTCATTGACCGCAATGCCCGGTCGTCCAACCTTCAGGACTGCACGTTCCTTCAGCACCGCCGCCGGATGACTCTGAGCGATCTGCGGGAGATGGGATACGACGTACCGGACGACATTGCCGGCTGGTTCGATGACGAGGACTTCAGCCAAGAGAGACAGGCTCGCGACCGGTTCATGGACTCCGCGAACCTGGATGACGGTTCTGGAGGCGATCCCGCCTCTCGCGTTGTCATGTATTGCGAGACCTACCTGCGTATCGACGCCGATGGGGACGGCAAGGCTGAGTTACGTAAGGTTTGCCACGTTGCAAGCCAGATCCTGCACAACGAAGAGGCTGACGTAATCCCGTTCGTTAGCTTTGCCGCGATCCCGTTTGCTCACCGGCATCACGCTCTGGGCATGTACGACCTGCTCAAGGAAGTGGAGTCGATCAAGACAACGGTTGTCCGTCAGTATCTGGACGGTCTGCGCGTCAGCAACAACCCGCGTACAGCAGTCGATGCGAACCGTGTGAACCTAGACGACCTGCTGACTTCTAGACCGAACGGGATTGTCAGAACGATGGGTTCGCCGGGTGAGTCGATCATGCCCATGCCTGCAGTGCCTACGGGTCCGCAGGCGATGGAAGGGCTGCGCTGGCTGGATACTTGGAGGATGGATGCCTCTGGTGTCTCACCGGCAATGGCTGGTGCTCAGGGGCTGGATGCCAAGGCTCTGAACAGCACTGCTACGGGGATGAGTCAGCAGATCAGTCAAGCAATGATGCGGGTGGAGGCAATTGCTCGCTCCATTGCTGATGGTGTGCGTGAGTTGATCCAACTGTTGCATGGGCTGACGCTGAAACACGCCACCCGTGCCGACAAAGTGCGACTCAAGAACCAGTGGTCCGTTGTTGACCCTCGGTCTTGGGTCAAGCGTACCGATCTAACGGTGCAGATTGCTCTTGGCAGCGGCACCCGTGAGATGCGTGTCGCTCAGTTGCAATCAATGATTGCATTGCAGATGCAGTTGCTGCCAACCGGTGTTGTGACGCCGATGCAGTTGTACAACTCTGCCTCCAAGCTGGCGAATGAGTTGGGATACCGCAACGCCGATGAGTTCGTTGCCAACCCGGCAATGCAGCCTCAGAAGCCGCCGCCGCCTCCTGACCCGTTGGTGCAAGCCCAGCAGATCAAGACGCAGGGCGAACTCCAAGCAAAGCAGATGGAGGCTCAGCAAAGGGCTCAGATCAGCCAAGTGGAGGTGCAGCAGAAGGCTCAGGAAGCGCAGATCAGGATGCAAGCAGATTCTGCCAAGGTTGAGCGAGATGCTGCCATTGAGCGTGAGCGTATGCAGTTGGAGGCTCAGACTCGGATCGAGGTAGCAAAGATCGAGGCTCAGATCAAGGCTGACACGCAGTTGCAGATCGAGCGTATCCGCGCAGCAGCGGCGCAGGAGAAAGCAATGCGGAGCATGCAATGACGAATGAGGAAGTGATTGCCCGTGCTGACAGGGCTCGCCGGATTCTTGAGTCCGATGAGTGGAAATCAGCATGGGATGCGTACAAGTCGGTGCTCATCGACACGATTGAGTCCACACCAGACGATCAGGTGGCACTGACAGCAAGAAGGATGCTTGTGGCTGCGAGACAGGCACGAAGTCATTTGGAGTTACTGATCACAGATGGGCGTGTGGCTGCGTCTGACATATCTGCGATCAAGTCAAGGCTGCGCTTAGCGTAGCAGTTTGCCCCACTGGGCTCGCCTGCCAACCAGCAGGCTTTTTAGGGAAGACCACCCATGAGTGAAGAAGCACAAGCAGCACCAGCCTCACCAGAGGATCGCGTAGAGGCGATGATGTTTGCAGATGAACCGTCTGCACCGGAAGCACAACCTGAGCCCCTTGCTCAAGAAGACCAGGGCGCTGAGTTTGCGGACGAGGTAACCGCCGAGGACATTCCGGTCGATGACGAACCGTCGCCCACCAGCGCGGCAGAAGAACTTGACTTAGTTTATAACGGGGAGACGCTTAAGGTCAGTTTGGACGAAGCCAGAAACCTTGCCCAACTTGGGCATCACCTGAAGACCCAACAGGAGAAGGTGGCTGGAGAGTTCCAAGCAGCCAAGCAGCAAGCAGAGCAGATTCGTCAATTCGTTACAGCACAGGCGCAAGCTACGTCTGAGCTACGCAACGCCGACGTGGAGGCTTCCAATCTGGAGGCTCAACTACGCGGCATTGATCAGAATGAACTGGCGAGGATTGCATCAGACGATCCTGCTCGATACGTCGAGATCAGGGCTCAGATTGATGTGCTCCAGCAGCGTTATCAGACGGCAGTTGCTCGCCGGAATCAGGCAATCCAGCAGTTCCAGAGAGCTAAAGCCGGGACAGAGCAGACCGTGCTGGCAAACGAGGCAAGCCTGTTGCAGAAAATTGCTCCCATTTTCAGAGACCAAAGTAAGGCACAAGGTGCTGTTGCACAGATTCAGGAGGCGCTTAAGTCTGCCAGACCGGAAACGGTCCAAGCAGTCAGCCACAACGCCGAACTGATGGCAATGGCTCTGGATGCAGCAAAATATCGCGCCTTGCAGTCAACGAAGCGCGAGAAGGTGTCACAGGCTCGGACGGCTAAGCCCGGAACAAGCCAGACGCCGATGAAACAAGAAACCGCAGCGTACTTAACCGCTCGCAAAACCGTTAAAAGTGCCAAAACATCCCAAGAACGCAACGACGCGATCATGGCGATGATGGAGGCGCGCTTATGAGGAATATCAATCATGGCAGTTGTAACCAATACTCTCGTCACCGATGCAGGTACCGGAATCCGTGAAGACCTGGAGGACGTGATCTACGACCTTTACGCCGAAGACACGTGGGCAATGACCAACTTGTCCAAGTCCAAGGCTTCAGGAACGTATCACGAATACCTGACCGACACTCTTGTGCCGGCTGGTGCCAACAAGCAGGTTGAAGGTGACGAAGCAACCTTTGCCACGATCCAGCAGCCGACTCGTCTGGGGTCAACCTGCCAGATCATGCGCAAGACATTCATCGTTTCTGCAACGATGGAAGCAGTCAACAAGGCTGGACGTAAGAAAGAAGCCGCTCGCCAGATGGTCAAGCAGATGCGCGAGATCAAGCAGGATGCAGAGTATGCAATCGTCACCAACCAGGCTTCCGAGGCTGGCGGTGCCGGTACTGCTCGCGCAATGGCTGGCATGGAGTCTTGGCTTGCTACGAATGAAATCTTGGCAACCAGCACTGCATCGTCAACCACTGCCGGCTTCTCGTCTGGCGCTGTTGCTGCTCCTGTTGATGGCTCAACCACTGGCGCACTGACCGAAACGACGCTCAAGTCTGCTTTGCAAGCTGCATGGACTCAGGGCGGTGATGTTACAACGATCCTTACCGGTGCTGCGCAGAAGTCCGTCATTGACGGGTTCACTGGCATCGCCACACGGTTCGTTGATAACGGTCGAGCACAAGAGGCATCCATCATCGGCGCTGCCAGCGTGTACGTCACCAGCTACGGTACGCACAAGATCATCCTGCATCGCCATGTTCGTTCGTCCGTTGTGCTTTGCCTTGATCCGGAATACTGGAGCTTGGCAACGCTGCGTCCGTTCAGCCACACCAAACTGGCTCAGACGGGCGACGCTGAGAAGCACATGATCGTGGGTGAAATGACCCTGTGCAGCCGCAATGAGGCGGCTAGTGCAAAGGTCGTTGCCTGCGCATAACCTAGGAGCGGGGAGGGGGGAAACCCTCTCCCCTTTTTTATGGCTAAAGAGTTTCTGTCCTATGACGCCTTGCGGGGCGTTACGCATTACTTTGATTACGATGAGTCTACTGGCACCGCCTACACGCTTGCCGAACAAGACAAGTCGATCATCCAGTCCTACAAAGACATTGCCGCAGAGTTGCGGGCTACCGGGTCGGAAGACGCTAAGAGCAAGCAGGACGATTTCATGTGCCAGTACGCAATCATCCCGGCACAGGTCGAGATGGAGCTCTTGGCGAAGGGGATCAACATTCACGATCCCAACTGCACGAGAGTGCTGCTGGAGACAATCAACCGGGACTACCCGCACCTGAAGACATCCAACAAGGTGCACGTTGCCAATGCTTGAGCGAGCGAGGGTTCTGGCAGAGAACGGACACCTTGCCGAGGCTTGGAAGGAGTGCAGCAATGCGCTGCAAGAGAATCCAGAGTCTCCGCACGCAATGGTGCTAGCGAGCTTTATCCTAGAGCGGGAGGGCAAGCCAGAGGCTGCATGGCATATCGCCAAAAGACTGACCCAGATGTACCCGAATGAGTCTGCCGGCTGGACGAATCTGGGCAAGTTTGCCGACACCATGTGGCGCATGGAAGAGGCGAAGGGGTGCTACCAGAAGGCTCTTAGCCTTGCCAAGTCCAAGGATCAGGAGTTGGGACCGCTGGTAAACCTTGCCGCCACGTACCTTCAGTTGGGCGACTGGGAGAACGGCAAGAAGTGCTCCGAGAGGGCTCTAGCCATTGACCCGGACAATCGCAAAGCCACTCACAATCTGGGCATCTGCCAGTTGGCAATGCAGGACTGGGAGCACGGCTGGGCAAACTACAGAGCGTCTGTCGGCAGCATCCAGCGACCCGCCTACAGCTACACAGGTGAGGGCTTGTGGGAGGGTGAGACTGGGCAGACGGTTGTGCTGTCTGGAGAGCAGGGGCTAGGGGATGAAATTAACGCAGCAAGCACGTTCGAGGATGTTCGTGCCATGTGCAAGCGGCTGATCGTTGACTGTGACCCTCGGCTGGTGAACCTGTTCCGCAGATCCTTCCCAGGCATCACCTTCTACGGCACCCGGAACGACGCAGAGTTGAATTGGGCGCAGGAGGATAGGCAGATCGATGCAAGTCTGCCGATGATGCAAGCCCATGAATACGTCAGAACGAGCTCAGAGGCGTTTAACGGCAAGCCCTACCTGAAGGCTGACCCAGACCGAATTGAGATGTGGAAGGGGCTCTGGAGGTCTAAGAAGCGCCCTGTGGTCGGGATTGCTTGGTCTGGTGGCATCAAGTCCACTGGATCGGACTTCCGGCGCTGGACTCTAGCCGATATGCAGCCCGTGTTCGATGCGCTGCCGGGTGCTCATTTTGTAAGCCTCCAGTACAAAGACGCGCAGGGCGAGATTGATGCGTATCAGGGCAACGCGGATATCAAGCAGTACCAGTTTGCCACACTCACGAAAGACTACGACGATACGGCGGCACTGGTTGCCAGCCTGGACATGGTTGTGAGTGTTCAGACGAGCGTGATCCACCTTGCCGGTGCTCTGGGCGTCCCAACGCTCTGCGGTGTCTCTAGTAACAGCCAGTGGCGCTACGGGGGCGACACGCTGCCGTGGTACTCCTGCGTGGAACTGTTTCGGCAGCAGGGTGGAGACTGGGGAATGCAAGCAGTGGCTGACAGGGTGCGGTCACACTTCCAGTTGAGGAAAGCAGCATGATTCGGTTGTTCGTTGGTTGGGATGACAGGGAGCAGGTTGGATCGCACATCTTTGACTCATCCGTTGTGCATAACTCCAGCCTGCCGGTCAGCATCACGCACCTGAAGAAGTCGGCGGTGCAGAACCTGTACGGACAGCAGATTGAAGACGGAACCAACGCCTTCACGCTGTCCCGGTTCATGGTGCCGGCGCTTTGCGACTACCTAGGTTGGGCGATCTTTGCCGACGGTGCGGATATGTTGTGCCGGGGTGATATTGCCGAACTCTGGGCTCAAAGAAACAGTAACTACGCGGTGCAGGTTGTCAAGCACGACTACAAGACACGGAACCCCAGAAAGTACATCGGCACCAAGATGGAAGCCGATAACCGCGATTACGAGCGTAAGAACTGGGCGAGTCTGATGCTGATGAACTGCGGGCACCACGCTTGGCGTGGGATGACTCCAGCGATCATTGCAAGCAAGCCCATGCTGTCTACCCTTCAGTTCGAGGGGTTTGACAACAGGGACATCGGAAGCCTGCCGGTTGAGTGGAACTGGATGGTGGACGAGCAGGGTCCGAACCCTGACGCAAAGATCATCCACTGGACTGCCGGGGTGCCGGGGTTTGAGCACTACGCAGCGACGCCACACTCGGACGAGTGGAGGGCAGAACTCAAGAAGGTAAATCATGCAACTGATTAGTGAGGACTATCGGTCTCAGCAGCGAAAGATGCATCAGATCCAAAGCTACGGGTCGATGGGAGGAAAGTACGCCAAGCAGATCGCCGAGGTCATGAACGCTTACGGGGTTGAGGAGCTACTGGACTACGGTGCTGGCAAACTATCCCTCATAAAGGCTATAAGCGACGGCAGGCTGGTCGATCATAACTTCCGGTACTACCCCTACGAGCCCGCAGATGAGGAGCATAGCGAGGCTCCTGAGCCCTCTGACATGGTTGTCTGCATCGACGTATTGGAACACATCGAGCCGGAGTTGCTTGACAACGTGCTGGACGACCTGCAGCGGGTCACTCAGTGGATTGGCTTCTTTACGGTTTCGATTGGTCCGGCGAACAAGACGCTGCCAGATGGTAGGAACGCGCACCTGATCCAAGAGCCTGCCGAATGGTGGCTGCCGAAGATCATGCAGCGATTTGAATTACACAACTTCCAGAAACGTCCTGATGGCTTTTCTGTGCTTGTGGGGGCGAAATGAGCATAACTAACTACACCGAGCTGCAGACAGCGGTTGGGCGGTGGCTGCAACGCACTGACCTGTCAACGCTGATCCCGGACTTCATTGCGATGGCGGAGGCAGACTTCAACCGCAGCCTACGGCTCCCAGGGCAGATCGTCCGGGAGGACTTTGATGTGTCTGGCAAGTGGACTGCATTGTCCGGTCTTGCCGCCCCGATTGCCGACATCCGCAGCGTGAAGATCACCGCCTCGGGTGTCAGTCGGGCGCTGGAGTTCATTGCGCCTGAGCAGACGCACCAATTCTACGTTGCCGGCGTTCCTAAGTTCTACACGCGGCTGGGCGATGAGCTCGGGGTCTTCCCTGCGCCGGATGGCACCTACACGCTTGAGGTTGAGTATTTTAGGACCATCCCGGCACTCGCGAGCAATAGCACCAACTTTCTCCTGACGCAAGCCCCCGACCTTTACCTTTATCGGGCGGTCATGGAGGGAGCCCAATACCTGCACAACCCGGAATTACTTGCGCGGGTGGCTCCGATGTTCGACCGGGCGCTTTCCGGCATCAAGCTCGAGGGGTCTGGCAAGCAGTTCGGCAGCAGTGCACCAACAATCAGAGCGGGGTAAGACATGGCAATTGAAGCAGCCACGTATATTAGCGATTTGGTCTCCACCAATCCCGAAGCAACCGACAACGTAAGTACCGCAGATGACCACCTGCGGCTAATCAAGGCGGCTGTCAAGGCAACCTTCCCGAACGTGTCTGGCGCGGTCACTCCGACGCATACTGAGCTTGGCTACGTCGCCGGTGTCACATCTGCGATCCAGACTCAGTTGGACGCCACCGCAACACTTACTGGCACAGAGACATTCACCAACAAGACCCTGACAAGCCCGACGATAACCGGCGCGGTGCTGAACGACGGGTATACCGAGGAAGTCTACGCTGTTTCTGGAACGACTCCGGCACTCAGTCCGACAAACGGAACGATCCAAACGTGGACGCTCTCTGGCAACAGCACTCCCACTGCAGGAACCTGGGCAGCAGGGCAGTCGATCACGATGATGATCGACGACGGGACAGCCTACACGGTTGACTGGTCATCGGTATCGGTGACCTGGAAGACGGGCAGCGGTGGCGCACCAACGCTTAACACTAGCGGATATACAGCAATTGCGCTTTGGAAGGTCGGCAGCGACATCTTTGGCGCCCGTGTGGGGGACGCCTGATGCTGACAAGCAAGGTGCTCGGCGCGAAGGGCGCGGGAGTGGGACCATCACCCTATATTGCCGTCGCTCATTCAGTCTCTCTGTATATATCGGTTTACAATTGGTCCAGCGGGTTCGGGTCCAAAGTTTCAGACCCGGCTACACTGCCGCCAAACTTTGCGCAGGGCGTAGCATTCAGTCCCGATGGAGCGGACATTGCTGTTGCTCATGGCACCACCCCGTTCGTATCAGTTTACCCATGGTCCAGCGGGTTTGGGGCGAAATACTCCGATCCGGCTACATTGCCAACAGGCACAGGGCAGTGCGTAGCATTCAGCCCAGACGGGGCAGACCTGGCTGTCTCTCACTCCACCTCCCCGTATATATCAGTTTATCCGTGGTCTAGCGGGTTTGGGACGAAATATTCCAACCCAGCCACATTGCCAGCGGGCACAGGGTATGGCGTAGCATTCAGTCCAGATGGGGCGGATATTGCTGTTGCTCACGCCGGCTCCCCATATATATCGGCTTACCCGTGGTCCAGCGGATTTGGGACGAGATATTCCAACCCGGCTACATTGCCGCCAAGCACGGCGCGCGACGTAGCATTCAGTCCGGATGGGGCGGATATTGCTGTTGCTTCCCAATTGACCCCGTTTATACTGGTTTACCCGTGGTCCAGCGGATTTGGGACAAAATACTCCAACCCAGCTACATTGCCGTCAAACACGGCTCTTTCCGTAGCATTCAGTCCCGATGGAGCGGACATCGCTGTTGGGCATAGCGGTTCCCCGTATATCTCTGTTTACCCATGGTCTGGCGGATTTGGAACGAAATATTCTGATCCTTCCACGTTGCCAGCGGGCAATGGGTATGGCGTAAGGTTCAGTCCAGACGGGGCAGATATTGCTGTCGCTCATAGCAACAGTCCTTATATCTCTGTTTACCCTTGGTCTAGCGGCTTCGGCACAAAATACTCCGATCCGGCTACATTGCCAACGGGCGTAGGAAACGACGTAGCTTGGGCGCCGCCAACGTAATCAGGAACATTATGCCAGATTTAATCAAGACTCAAAGGGAAATCCTCGCCATGTCGCTTGAGGCCCGTGACCAGGAGGTGATGGGTTATCAGATAAACATCGATAATTACCGGCTCGCCATCGCCGACATTGAGGCGTCTGGGGACACGGACCTTTCCGATTTTGCCGAACAACTCAGGGGGCTCTTGAAGTCGGAGCTTCTTGAGCAGAAAAAGGCAAAGGTCATGCGCCGAGTGATTGCGCAGCAATTGGAGCAATGATATGCACATCAAACTGACAAACGGGGTTCCCACCAGATACACGGTCGGGCAATTGCGCCGCGACAATCCGCAGGTTTCGTTCCCCAAAGACATTCCACCCGGCACTCTTGCGCAGTTCGGTGTGTTCCCCTTGTCTGCAACCGACCGACCGCCGCACAACGAGCTTACGCACAAGGTTGTCGAGGGAACCCCGGCGCAGGTCAATGGAGCGTGGCTGCAAGTCTGGGACACGGTTGCCCTCACGCAGGGCGAGGTCGCAGAAAAGCTTGCGCAGATTCAAGAGGACATTGTGGATGCTACGCAGCAGCGGCTGGACGACTTTGCTCGCACAAAGGGTTACGACGGCATCCTGAGTGCCTGTACTTACGCCACCAGTCCGACTGCGACCTTTGCAGCAGAGGGGCAATATTGCGTAGCGCAGCGGGATGCAACTTGGGCAAAGCTCTACCAAGTGTTGGGCGAAGTCCAAGCAAACCTGCGCCCAATGCCGACTGGGTACTCAGATATCGAGGCTGAACTGCCGGCGCTTGACTGGGGTGATGTGTGATCGAACTAAAGCGCAGGGCTCTTAATTTGTTCATTGCGCTCGACCAACTTCTGTACGTCCTCATCACACTCGGTCACGGCAACCCGGACGAGACAATCAGCGCTGCCGCGTACCGCCTGGAGCTGGAGGGGAAGATCGCCGGCAAGGCAGCCAGACCGATCATCGACCTGATATTTTTCTTTGACAAAGAGCATTGCCGAAAGGCGTGGCTCTCTGAGTGGAGGCTGCGATGCTGATTCCATTTCGAGATTTGGGGAGTGCCGGCATCCAGCGTGACGGGTTCGGTCCAGAGATGGCTCCGGGTGCTTTCACATCGGGCAATAACGTCAGATTCTCCAAGGGGTTTCTGGAAAAAATCTCCGGGCAGTCGAACTTTGCCGGAACCCTGTCAGATGACCCGCACGGACTTTTTTCGGTCTACGTCAACGGGATCCGATATCTTGTGTACGCCGGCACATCAGAGATCAACTGTGTCACCGCCGGGACGCACACGGACATCACCGGACCAGCGCTCACCTGCGACCCCAACGACATCTGGACGGGTGGCGTTTTGCCCGGTGGGATGCTGGTGATGAACAACCCGGCAGACCAGCCCATGTACTGGGCGGGCGATCCCGGAACACCGGTCGCGACGCTTACCGACTGGACATCAACGACAAGGGCTCAGGCTGTCAGACCGTTCCTGAACTTCCTGTTTGCCCTGAACATCAACAAGAACGGCACAGAATACGAACGGCTCGCAATGTGGTCGTCTGCTGCGGACGTTGGATCACTGCCCGCCGAATGGACCCCGTCATCGACCAACGACGCCGGCGAGCAGGACTTGGACGTAAGTAGCCCTCTGGTTGACTGCATCGGGTTCAATGACCGACTCCTGATCTTCTCAGAAACTGAAACCGTCGCGGCAACATTTATCGGCGCCCCGTATACCTTCAGGTTCCAGACGATCTCCCGGACGCACGGTCTGCTGACTCAACGCTGCGCTGCGATCATCCCGAATGTTGGCGTTTTGGCGGTCACAAAGGGCGATATCGTCATTCACACTGGATCGGAATCACCCCAATCTATCGCGTCTGGTCGGATGCAAGACTGGTTTTTCGACAACCTGAATCCCAACGTGTTCAGGAAGACATTCGTTGTTGAGAACCTGTGGAAGAACGAGGTTTGGATTTGCTTCCCGTCGCTGGCGTCAACCGGTGCCTGTGACAAAGCGCTGATCTACAACTTTGTCCTGAACACTTGGACAACCCGTGATTTGCCAGACGCAGCGGCGGCGGTCAAGTCTGTTGTTGATGATTCCGTTGCCGAGACCTTTGCGACGATTTCCGGCACGTTCTCGTCGGTCACGCTGGCTTTCTGTGACTACGACTCAGCACCCCAATCGGTGGAGCGGGTGGCAATAGCATCCGTTGACGGGTCTGCGATCTATCTGGTTGATGGCGGCTCAAGTTTCGCAGGGACAGCAATCTCTGCCAGTGCCGAGAGGCTTGGGCTGACGTTTGACAAGCCGGACAAGATCAAGACCGTGCGCTCCCTGCGCCCAAGGGTCGATGCTGCAGATGGGGTGGAAATAAGCGTTTACGTCGGGGCGAGCTTTGACCCGGAATCAGATTACACATGGTCCGGTCCACACACATTCACCGTCGGCTCGGACATGAAAGTCGATGCAATGGTCAGCGGGCGGTACATCGGTGTGAGGTTTGAAAGCACGGCGGCAAGCCCTTGGAGGCTAAGGTCGTTCGACTTGGACATTCAATTGCAGGGGGATTACTGATGGCTTTTTTTCCGCAAGAACCACCGTCCGACCCGGCTAGACTAGGGGCGTACATCTTGGATGAACTGCGCCGGCTTTCGTCCTCCTTGAGTGCGCCCAATGAGTTGCTAAGGCTCGCGGTCACGAATGTGGCGCCGCCCAAGCCAAGGGAGGGCGATGTCCGACTGGCTGACGGCACAAACTGGGACCCAGGGAGTGGGGCTGGGGTGTATTACTTTTCGGGCTCCGCGTGGGTCAAATTGTAAGGAATCGACATGGCAACTGTACATCTTCTCGAAAATCCCGGTGAGAGATACAAAAGGTATTCTGATCCGTTTGAGATCACTCCAGAGGAATACTGGAATCTCTCATTGCCTGAGCAGCAAAATCTGTATACCCGGAAAACGGAACAAGACCCCAACGAAGGGGGTTTTTATGATTCCTACATACCGTGGCGAGCAGGGGAAACCGGGTGGGTCGGCGAAGAAAATCCCTACATGGCTAATATTTCAGGTATGTCGCCGGACGCCGGAGTTGAATACCTGAAAAATCTGGAAAGTCTCCAGCAATTGCGTTATCTGCATAGCCCAGAATTCGTAGATAACGGGGACTGGGTTGGAGATATTATCCGTAATGGTGTTGACCAGTTTGGAAATAATGTTACCAAGACGTTTGATTACATCCCTGAGTGGGATGGTTCGGAAGGTCCAGGAACACAGGTCGCCGGCGGCTACAGGACGCAGTTAACCCCGGACAGCGATGTAGGAACCTACTACGGCAGTTATGACATAGACGGCAATTTGCTTGACGTTGAGTACAGAAAGCACGAAGAAAACTTTTTTGATAAAGCCTTTAAAATAGCAGTTCCCCTCCTCATTGGAGGCGCAGCCTTTGCTGGTCTGGGTGGCTTAGGTGCGGCAGGTGGTGCTGCTGGCGGCGCTGCTGGCACCACTGGGGCTGGGTTTGCATTCGGCAACGAGCTAGCGGCTCTTGCGGCGGCAGAGGCTGGATTCGGAGGTAGCGCAGGACTTGCCGGGATGGAAGCGGCTCTTGCTGGCGGCGCTGGCGCTGCTGCCTCCGGCGCTCTGGACATTGGCTTTGACCCGTTCAAGGATATCGTGGATTTGTTCGATTCCGCGACATCAGCCGGGACAGAGGCGGGTGGGAATTTCTGGGATTCGCCGTATCTGGATGCGTTTGAAACCACACCATATCCAGGTCAATCCTTCACTTTGCCGTTCCAGTCGGGTGACACCGGGACCACCCTGCTGGGCAGCATCGGGGACTTGCTCAGCAGCGGCGCGGATGGGCTGGGTAGCCTACTTGGCAGCGGAAAGGGTGTAGGGGCTCTCCTTGGCGGGCTGGCTGGCGGGCTGAGTGCAGCTAATGCACCGGATAGCACCACGGTCACACAGCGCAAGGTTGTCGATCCGAGGATGGATAAGCTCATATTTGGTGATGGCGATCAAGACAAGGGTTTGATGGGGGCGTGGGCGAACAACCTGAACAAGCAGCCCTCACCGGCACTTCAGAACCTTTTCGGGATCGGCTCACGATTCTTTGGATCGAACCCTTCTGGAATCGGCTCGCAATCCTCTGGAGTGAACCTTTTTGGATTTGGAGCTTGAGACATGGCAACGAACTTTTTTGCTGATCTTCTTGGGCAAGACCCGACATACGGAGGGATAGTCACTGCCCTCCCCTACATCCCCTTTCCAAGCCAAGATGGCACCGAGGTCGATCCTGCCGCCGCCTCGTCGGCTCAACCGCCAATGGCTGAACTGATCGGCGGGCAGATTGGTGCCATCCAAAACCAAGTTGGTGACGCTAATATGCCAATGGCTGACCAGTTGGTCAGCGGGCAGTTTGGTGTGATCAACAGCCAACTGGGCGGCGTGACCCCGCCTCCGGTGTCCACGATGTCGGCGGCTCAAATCGGACCAATCGAGTCGGCAAGGGCGGCGTCAATCGGTAGGGCTCCATCGGCGGCAGCAGCAAAGGTGGGGGCGTTTAACCAAGCAAGTGCCGCCCAACTTGGACCAGCATCGCTGGCGTCGGCTGCTCAGATGGGTCCGTATCAACAGGCGTTGGCTGCCCAAGCGGCGGCGGCTCCGATGGTCAGTGCGGCACAGGCTCAGGCGGGTCCGGGCGTCCAAGCCGGTCAGATTGACTTCTCACGGCTGCCGCAAATCGGGAACCTGGGGAATGCCCAAGCGCAGCGTATGCGGGCGGCTCAACTGAATAGCCCATCCCAACTCCAGACCGATTTGGGTGCGGCATTCCAGAACTACGTTTACGGTGATCAGGGCGCTAACCCATACCTAGATCAGGCGCTCAAGCGCGGTGCTGACAGCGCGATGTCTGGATTCCGGCGCATGATGGACGACCAGACTCAGAACTTTCAAGAGAACATTCTTGGATCGATCCGGTCTAACGCAGTCTCCACCGGCAACATGGGCTCGTCGCGGCAGGGGATTGCCGAGGGTATGGCGGCGAGGGAACTCGCCAAGCAGCAAAGCCGTGCGCTTGAGAATGTCGGGCGCGATCTGAACTCGGCAATGACCGAAGCGCAGTCCAACAACTTCATGCAGGGGCGGCAACTCGGCGCACAGTTGACCGGGGCGCTGTCTGGTCAGCAGTTCGGTCAATCGCAGTACGGTGCAGGGCTGGGTCAACAGGCAAACATGACCAACGCCCAACTTGTCACCAATGCCGCGCTCGCGAACATGCAAGCTAATGCGCAGGGGCAGATTGCCGGACTCAATGCCAATGCAAGCCTCATTGGTCAGCAAGCAGGTCTCAATCAAGGCGCAAGCCTAGCCAACGCGAATCTTGCCAATTCGCTGAACCTTGCGAACGCCGGGTTCCAGCAGCAAGCGTATGGTCAGAACGCGCAGAACGCTTTGGCGACGAACTTGGCAAACGCCGGATACCAGCAGCAAGCATACAACCAAAACGCTCAGAACAGTTACGGCTCTGCGCTCGCAAACGCCGGTTACGCGAACCAGGCGAACTTGGCAAACGCCGGGTACTCGAACCAAAACATTCTGCAGCAAGGGGCATTCAATCAATCAGCGAACCTGCAGAACGCCCAAAACAGCTACGGTGCCGCTCTTGCGAGCGCGGGGTATCAGCAGCAGGCGAACAACCAGACGGCTCAGAACGCTGCCCAATACGGCATTGCTCAGGGTCAGATCAACCAGCAAGCGAACAGCCAGACGGCTCAGAACGCCTACGCCGCTGCTCTTGCAAATGCCAACTACCAGCAGCAAGCCGCCGCTCAAAATATGTCTGCGCAAAACAGCTACGGGCTTGCCTACGATCAGCTCAACGCGACGCTCCAAAACCAGGGCATTCAAAACGCCGGACAGATGTTCGGGGCAATGGGTAACGTGGTGTCGGCAGCAGATCAGTACGACAGCAATCAACTCTACCAGGCAATGGGAGCAATCGCGCCGTTTTTACAGAATTACACCGGCGGCGAATCAGTATCACCGCTCTATAACAACCCGTATCTTGCGGCTCTTGGCGGCGCCATAGGCGGGGCTCAACTCGGTGGATTCGTAGGAGGAAAATGATGAGTTTCTTGGACAACCTTGATGACCCCAAGACGATGGGTCTGCTCAACCTTGCTGCCGGACTGATGGCGGCGGGTGGACCCAGCGAGAAGCCGGTGAGTCTTGGCGCCGGTCTGCTTGGCGGGCTTCAGCAATACAGCAAGACTATGGCTGAAGCCAAGAAGATGAAGATGCTGGAGGAGGAGGCTGCTGCTCGCAAGATGGAGCAAGCCATGAGGCTGCGGCAGATGCAGCAAGCCCAACAAAAGCAGGAGGCTCTCAGGCAAGCGTGGGCACAGTCCATGCGTCCAGCAAGTCCGGGCGGGGAGCCCATCGGAGACAGCGGCGATTTCACCAGACCATCGGGTCCGTCATTCGATCAAGACAAGTTTGCCCAACTGCTCGGGCAGATCGACCCGATGAAGGCTATTGAGATGCAGCGGGCGGCTCAGAAAGAGGGTCGGATGAAGCTCGGCAAGGGTGAGGCGGTCTTTGACCCAGTGACAGGGCAGCGGCTCTTTGACAACCCTGCTGACGAGAAGGAGAGCATGACGGCTGTCCAGAAGGCTATTGCGAACCGCGACAGGTACCCTCAAGGTAGCCCGATGTGGAATCTGTTCAACAACGAGGCTCAAAAACTCACCACCCATGCCGGGAACAAGACTGTCGTTAACATCAACGAAGGGCAGAAGGGTTTTGAGAACACGATGTCACTCAGGAAGGAGTATTCCACAAACCCGCTGACCAAAGCGTTCGGCGAGATGCGGACGACCTACGACATCGTAAATTCGTCCCTCGGAATGAGAACTCCGGCGGGTGACATGGCTGCGGCAACGAAGTTCATGAAGCTACTCGATCCGGGCAGCGTGGTGCGCGAGTCGGAGCTTATGATGGCGATGGAAGCGACTGGAATGCTGGACAAGGTGACAAGTCTTGCGAACCGGATCATCACCGGCGAAAAGCTCACCCCGTCCCAGCGGCAGGACTTTTCCACCGCAACCCGTGAAATTATGTCGGCTGCGGCGTCACGCCAACAAGACCTAGCAAACTACTACCGTGGCATCGCCGGCGAAAACCAACTGAACGCCGATCACGTTGCACCGGGGTCTGTCTTTGAAATACCAAAGCCAAAGAGTCAGACTGCGGCAATGCCCGATATGCCGAAGGCAAACGGATCGAACAAGGGCAGAACAATTCGCAACGCGGAAACCGGCGAGATGTATCAGTCGGACGGTCTGCGCTGGGTCAAAATCCAATAAAGGGGCTGTTATGGCATGGGAATGGGTCGATGAGGACAAGCCCGAGGCAAAGCCAAAGGATGAGAGTCCACGGCAAGCAAAACCGCCCGAGGAAAGCCCGGAGGTGAAGGCTGGCTTTGAGTGGGTCGATGACGCTGAAGCGAAGCAAACGTCCTACGAGCAGGGGAAGGCAGAAGGCAATCCAATCATCCGGGGTTTGATGAACGTAGCTCAGGGTCCGACGTTTGGCTTTGGCGATGAAATCTACGGTGGCGTCCGGGCTCTGTTCGATGACGCTCCACTAAGGGAGGGGTACGCCAAGCACAGGGACTACGCTCGGGGGGTGCAGGACAAGTACCGGGAGGACTTCCCAGTCGGGTCAGTGCTGACCCAGATTGCTGCTGGCGCACCACTTGCCGCTGCAAAGCCTTTCGGGTTCCTTGGGCAGGGCGCAAAGGCGGTGGCTCCGGGTCTTGCCGCCAAATACCAGAACATGGTCGCCCCCGCGCAGGGCGTTGCCGGAATGATCCCCAGGGCACTCGATGCGGCTCGCGTGGGCTTGGGGTACGGTGCCTTGGCTGGCGCCGGAACGTCCAAAGAGGACGAACTGGCTGGCGTGACAAAGGACGCGCTCAAGTCCGGCGCAATGGGTGCTGCGTCCGGTGCCGGGCTCTCGTTTCTGGGGTCCGCAATCGGGGCTGGTGCGAGCAACATTGGTCAACGCTTTAGCGATAAGGCGGCTGGCAGCCATGCAAAACTGAAGGTGGCGGAGGCAATCAACCGCGATGCAGTCGGCAGTGAGTTCGAGAACGGGGCGCTGGACCAGATCCGCCGGGTAGCTCACAAGATGGAGTCGATGGGCGGCGATGCTCGCCTTGCCGATGCGTCCGGCAGAAGCACTCAAAAGCTCCTTGATATGCAAGCCACTCTGCCGGGGAAGACGGCAAACAAGCTGGAGCAGTTGATCCACAACCGGCAGGCTAGCAGGGCAAACAGGCTGTACGGGATGGCTGACGATGCGCTCGGAACGGGCAAAGCAGACTATGCGGGAACACTGAAGGCTCTGGACTTTCAGCGCAAAGCAGCAGCAAAGCCTCTCTACGAGCAAGTGCAGAATCTCTCGGTGCAAATTGATGATGACTTGGCAAACCTGCTCCAGAGAACCGACATCGCGCACCGGGACGCCGAAAAGCTGTTCAAGCTCAAGCAAGGGGTGCCACTTGACCTGTCCAAACTGAAAGTTGGCGAGCGGGTTCCGTTCGGCGCCTTGGATCGGATCAAGCGGGCGATGTTCGACCTTGAGTCCGAAGCGAAGCGGGCTGGAAGGTCTGATTTTGCGCGGGAGGTTGGCGATGCGAGAACGGCGCTGATCGACAAGCTTGACGACGTTTCCCCGAAGGTGGGTGGTGAGTCCATCTACAAGCTGGCGCGAGACACCTACGCAGGACCATCTCAGCTCATGGCAGCACAGGAGTCCGGGCGGGAGATTTTCAAGCACAAGCTGCCGGAGCTTCAGGAAATGCTGGGCAAGATGGGCGACAGTGAGAGGGCTGCCATGCGAATCGGCGCTCTGCAAGCCATCAAAGAAAAGACAGGCACCGAGTCCGGTCAGACAGCACTGCTCAAGATGTGGAAGGAGACAACAACGTCTGACCGACTGAAGGCTGTTTTCGGGAATGACTACCGGAAGTTCGCGGCGGCAGTTGCAAAGGAGGCAAGGCTCAAGCCAATGGAAAGGCTCGGCAGGGGCTCGGAATCGGCGAGTCGGCTGTTCGGCGCTGGTGACCTTGATGTCTCGGCGGTTGATGACGTCGCAAACGCGGCAAGGTCTGCCGCCACCGGGTCCCCCACGGGGCTCATACAAGCGGCGCTCGGCGGTCTAAAGCGCGTCCAAACCCCAGAGTCGGTGCGGGATGAAATTGGCAGTCTGCTGATGACAAAAGACCCGACCGAGGTGCTTGCCCTGTCTCCGTTGCTCCAGCAGGTCAATGCAGCAAGGCTTAACCGGGCTCGGACGGCTGGGGGCTTCACTGGTCTGCTTGGCGGTCTGCTTTAAAAGGAAGGGAAGGTAGAACAACCCGCTGCGGCGGGTTTTTTTCGTCGATTGGGCGCAAAAGGAGAAAAAAATGCGGCTGCTCAACTGGCTGGGAATCTGGGTCTTGTGTCTGCTTTGCGCGGTGCTTGCGCTGGTTGTGATGCCCATTGCGGTCGCTTTCCGATGGCGAATCGGGATCGAGATTGCAATCGGGTTCGACCAGATTGGCAACCTGATGCTTGGCGGGCGCGTGGACCAGACAATCTCAGCCAGAGCAGCGGCAGCGCGATCAGAGCGGACGTGGGCTTGTGCTCTGTGCAACCTGCTCGACAAAGTGGATGACGGGCATTGCGATAGAGTAAAACTATGAACGAGCTCACAGATGTAGCCAACAGAGTATACGAAGTTAACACAGATGTAATTGAAAACAAGTCAAGAATCCAAGCCATTGAGTCGAAGCTTATGGAGACACGCGAGGGCGTCCAGAGGCTGTCGGATGGGTACGCGGTTGTCGGTGCAAAGATCGCCGGTTTTGATGCGGTCATGGAGCATCTGAGGGACACCAACAACATCGCACTGGAGCGTCAGATCAAGATCGTTGATGGCGTGGAGAAAATCCACGTGCGACTCGATGACCTGGAAAAAGACATCGTGAGATTCAAAGGCATCACCGGCGGCGTGATCATGGTGTTGTCTGCGATCGGCGCCGTCATTGCACTGTCATGGGAATTCATCATCAGGAAACTTGGATTATGAGGTTAGCCGAAGACTATCGATCGATCATCAAGAAGGCATGGTCAATCAGGCTCATCATCCTTGCCGGGATACTGTCCGGTGCGGAGGTGATCCTGCCATTCCTCTCATCTGCAATCCCATCCGCGATCTTTTCAACCCTGTCGTTTTTCGCTGTCGGCGGGGCATTCATTGCTCGCATCGTCGCGCAGAAAGACCTATGAACAGGCGTGCCATTGCAACACTTGCGCTGAGTGCCGCCGGACTGATCGGGATCGTCAGTTGGGAGGGCTACCGGGGAGAGGCGTATGTGCCGGTCGCTGGCGACGTTGCCACCATCGGATTTGGGTCAACTAGGCGTGATGACGGGAGCCCGGTGCAGGAAGGTGACAGCACAAACCCCGTACAAGCCCTTCAGAGGGCTCTGAGGGACGTAACGCAGTTCGAGGGGGCTCTGAAGCAGTGCGTTCACGTTCCGCTCTCTCAGGGCGAATATGACGCCTTCACGAGTCTTGCCTACAACATTGGTCCGGCTGCTTTCTGTGCAAGCACACTGGTCCGAAAACTAAACGCGGGCGACTACGCGGGGGCTTGTGAGGAAATCCTGCGCTGGAATCGGTTTCAAGGGCGAGTCCTGAGGGGGCTGGTGAACCGCAGGGAGTCGGAATACAGAATGTGTAAAGGGGATGCAAATGCCTAGCTTGTTGGAAATGTTCGACAAAAGCCTGAATGAACCGCTGCCGATGGATGGTCGGCTCTCACTGCTTCCGGCGAGGATCACAAAGGAGGGCAAAGAGTTCGCCCTTCCCGGACTGCTTGCTTCCGCATGGAACGCATTTACCGCCCCTGCTCGCTCCTACAAGGGGGAGATGGATGACCCGATGGGAGAGGCGCTGAACGTCGCTGGTATGGCAATGACGGGCGCCATGCCGTTCAGTGCGCCCAAGGGTTCGCTAGGCATGAACGTCTGGCACGGTAGCCCGCACAAGTTCAACAAGTTCGACTCCAGCAAGATCGGCACAGGCGAGGGTGCACAGGCTTACGGGCATGGGCTCTATACGGCTGAAGCAAAAGCCGTGGGAGAGGAATACAGAAAGATGCTGGCAGCCGACCGGTTTCTAGTCGGGGACAATGTGTTCGACCCGTCAACCCTGAAGCACTTGAATGTGCGGTCTATTGCTAGGAAGGGCAATCTTGATGACGCCATCCAAAAAGCCAAGAGTATTGCTTCAGGAAATGGCTCATCAGCATCTCTTGCTGCCGACGATCTCCAAGTGCTGAACGGGATCAAAGCTGCCGGCGGCATGAAGCCGAACCCAGGCAACCTATACAAGATAGACCTACCCGACGAGCAGATCGCAAAGATGCTGGATTGGGATAAGCCGTTGAGTCAGCAGGCAAAGGACATTAAGCATCTCCTACCTGATGTTGACAGTGCCGGCAAGGTGGCAGCAGAAAAAATAAGGGCGCTTGCGCGACAAGATGGGCTGGCTGATTGGGCTAGGCAAGATTTACTGAGTGACGCCGCACAAGTTGAAAGCTCAAAATCATTACAGCACATTTCAGGTGTTCTTAAGCGTATGCAAATGGATTATGGAATCTCCCCGGATCGCGGTCCATTTGCAAAAGTGGCGCCAGATTTTCTGTCGTTTGTGAAGGGGATGCAAGCCGTTCCCAATATGGACACAGGCGGCGGCGCGGTCGCGTATCTGCAAGCCGTCCACGGCGATAAGGCTGCCGCTGAATTGCTCCGTCAAGCCGGCATCCCCGGCATCCGCTACTTGGACGGCGGCTCTCGCGGTGTAGGGAAAGGCTCCAGTAATTTCGTGGTGTTTCCGGGCAACGAGAACCTGCTCACGATCTTGGAACGCAACGGGGCTCCGATCCAGAAGTGATTTTGCCGGTGGGTATGCCACAGGACGCCATTGGTGTTGACAAAAAAAGCGTGGGGCGCTATCATGAGCACATGGAACTTGAAACTGATCGGCGCTCTGGTGCTGGTCATTGGGCTCATCGGGCTGGTGTCCGGTGCATACCTGAAGGGGCTCTCAAATGGCAGTCGAAACGAGCGGGCAATCTGGGTTGAGCGAACAGCCGAAGCGCAAAGGGTTGCGGTCAGCGAGCGTGAAGCAAGCAGGAAAAAAGCAGACCAACTCGCGCAGCGCGTCCAAGAAGAGCGCAAAGCAGCAGCCGCAATCCGAAGGAAGCTTGAGCGAGAGATTGAGAATCAAAGCCGTGTTCGTAGGGCTCTTGATGAGCGCGTTGTTCGGTTGCTCAACGAGCTTGCCAGTGCAGATCAAGCCGGCAAAGCCGCCGCCGGAGCTGCTCCAAAAGATGGGTCCGCTGCCTCCGATAGAACTGGATCTGGACGAGGAGCAAGTTCTCAGTCCGTCGCAAAGGCGCTGAAGGAAGCGCGAGGCGGGTACGACTCATGCAGATCACAACTCAACGCACTCATAGATTGGGCGAACTCGGTGTCAGACTGAGCGCGCACAGATAAACACGCCTCCGGCTAACGCCGGGGGCTTCTTTTTTTTTGGTCAAAAGAAATGACAACCATAGCAGCCACTGGAAAGATCATTGCCGCCGACTCACTCGTAGTTGCTGATTCTGGCTGCTTCCAGAGTCCAAAGCTGCTGCGGACCGACCGAGGAATCATCGGCGCCGCCGGCTACGTGGACATCATTTCCAAAGTCTTTGACTGGTTCGATGGCAAAGCCAAGAAACCAAAGATTCCGGCTCGGCGTTACGGAGATTTCGTTGCGCTGATCCTCACCGAATCCGGGCTCCTCTACATGGAGTCGGATCTCGCCCCTATCCCGGTGCTAGAGGGCATTTATGCCATCGGCTCGGGCTCCCAGTTTGCTCTGGGGGCAATGGAGCGTGACCTTGAACTGGGCATCGACCCGGACCCCGTTGCCGCAGTCAGAGTTGCATCCCGTCGGGATTCAATGACTAGCGGTGAAGTTTCTTTTCTCTCATGGAGTTGATATGGCACGACTGACGATTGAACAAAAACAGGAAGCGATTGAGGCTGTCATCAAGGCTGGCGGTAGCGTGAAAGACGCAGCCAAAGCCTTAGGGATTCCACGCACAACCCTCTCGCACCGACTACACGCACCGATCATTGCCGAGGAGAAAAAGCCGGCGCGTGTTGCCAAGGTTGATCCGGAGGAGAGTCTGCGCAAGTCCGTCTTTCGACTTGCCGAGACTCAGGTGCAAGCTCCCAAGTGGGTGAGCTCCAAGCCAAAGAAGTCAACCCGGCACAACGTAACGCCGATCCTCTTTGCAAGTGACTTCCAATGGGGAGAAACGATCCGCCCAGAGGAGCTCGACGGGATCAACGGCTACGACTC
>Ga0208004_1000120_pt1 | contig 28918 bp, 26 predicted proteins | sample DEB08_DNA_6_FD_184522 | JGI IMG/M metagenome (GOLD analysis project Ga0208004, IMG submission 184522) | Aqueous microbial communities from the Delaware River and Bay under freshwater to marine salinity gradient to study organic matter... | ecosystem: Environmental > Aquatic > Marine > Coastal ...
TTTTGCTTCACTTAAAAATTCTTCCCAAATTTTCATCCTCTAACCCCTACTCTGGTGTCTTTGAATCTGGCAGGAGAAGCTGGATGGCCTGTATGTCCAATTTGGCTTGGTTGTCCTTTACCACAATTTGGTGTACCCCAAAAAACCCACTCTTCCTCTCCGGCTAGCATATCTAAATTTGCCCAAAACTTAGGTGTTATTCCTGTATAAGTAGGGTTTTTAACCATATCAATAACTTTTCCATTTTTTACAAGCCAACCAACTTCACAACCAAATTGAAAATTTAACCTTAAATCATCTATAGACCATGATCTATTTGTCTCCATATAAATGCCATTATCTGTTGATTCAATAATTTCTTGTAGTGATGAATCTCCTGGCAGTAAACCAACGTTTGTCATTCTAACCATTGGCAATCTGCCAAATCCATCTGCCCTAACCATACCTCCTGGCTTTACTCCAGCTACAGCAGCGCTATCTCTGCCGGATAAAACTCCAGTCCAAATACCTTCTTTTACAATGTCTACCCTTTGCGCAGGAGTTCCCTCATCATCATATTTAAATGTTGCTAATGCACCAGGCAATGTTGCATCTGCAACAATATTCATTAATTTTGAACCATACTTATGAGAATTTAATTTTTTTAAATCTAAATGAGAAGTTCCTGCATATGCTGCTTCCCAACCTAGTATTCTATCTAATTCAATTGCGTGTCCAACTGATTCATGAATCTGTAAAGCTAATTGACTACCTTCAAGTATTAAATCCATAGTTCCTTCGGGACATTGAGGAGCTACTAACAATCTTTGAGATTCTTCCGATAGCCTGTCTAAATGCTTTTCAAATTCAAAACTTTTTACTACTTCCCATCCACCAGTCCTATACTCCCCAAAAGATTGTGGATATGATCTAATTTGTGTTTCGCCGTCACCTATTGACAACGAAGATAATCCACCTCCAGTTTCAATAATATTTTGAAAAATTTTATGTCCTTGACTTGAAGCAAACCATTTCTGTGTATCCCAAAAATCTAAACGACCAAAAGCCCTTGAACTCCCTTGCTTCTTCATATGTTCCGTCGAACTTAAAAGTAGATTTATTTGTTCATCGCTAGAGATATTAAAAGGATTAATTTCATGTGGCGTAGTATAAGTGTCTTCTACTACAGGCACGTCAGCAAATGGCATTTCTTTCCCAGCAACTAATGAAGATGCTTTCGCAATATCAAATGCTTTTTTACCAGCAGCTTGTAATGAGCTATTACTTAAATCATATGTAGAGTAAAAACCCCATGAAGACCCAACTAATGCTCTTACACCAATTCCTATTTTTTCTGATTCATTGAAATTTTCTACTTCTCCGTTTTTAGCAGAAATATTTCTTGTTTTAGAGAATAAAATTCTTGCATCAGAATATTTAGAACCGTTTTTTATTGCTGAATCAATAGCTATATCTAAATATTCGAACATACTCATAGCTTAACAATACAAAAAAAAGTACGTAATCTTATAATTTTAAACTAAATCTTGTTCTCTAATGCCGAATGAAGGATGTCTTAGCCGACAAAGAGCTAATTTTTCTAGCTGACGAATTCTTTCTCTAGTTAGATCAAACTCTTCACCAATTTCTTCTAGTGTTCTAGGTACACCATCATAAAATCCATATCTTAAAGCAAGAATTCTTCCTTCTCTATCGGGTAGTCTGCTAATACTTTCTCTTAAACTTTCTGCTACGTCTAAATCTTGGACAATTAATGAAGGGTCGCTGGCATCTTCGTCTTGAATAAAATCACCCAATTGGGCACCATCTTCACCGACTGGTTGCTCAAGAGAAACTGTATCAGCAACACTTAAAGCTAATTCAACTTTATCAACTCCGACTCCTGCTTCTTTAGCAATTTCTTGAGGTTTAGGATCTCTCCCTAATTCAGCTTTCAATTGTGCTTGTGCTGCTCTAACAGCCGCCATTGTATCATGTAAATGAACAGGGATTCTTACAGTTCTAGATTTATCTGCAATAGCTCTAGTGATAGCTTGTCTTATCCACCAAGTAGCATATGTTGAAAATTTAAATCCTTTTCTCCAGTCAAATTTTTCAACTGCTCTAATTAATCCTAAGTTTCCTTCTTGAATTAAGTCTAAAAAATCTATACCTGATGTGTTAGCGTACCTTCTAGCGTTAGCAACAACCAACCTAAGGTTTGCAGTCAAAAAAGCATCTTTGGCTTCTGCGCCTTTTTTTCTATCCCTTTTTAACCTAATTTCACCTTTTTTATCTTTAAATTGTTTTTTTTGAAGCTTAATCGCAGCCTTTTCACCAGATTCAATCCTTTGAGCTAATTCAACTTCTTGCTCTGCAGTTAAGAGATCAAAGTTTCCTATTGCTGTTAAGTATTGGCTAACTAAATCAGTTGTTAATTTACCTCTATCATCTGCAAGTTTTTTTGTTAAAGATTTTGCTTTTTCACGAGCAACTTTTTCTTGTTCAGGAGTTAGAGTTGTGTCCTCATTAGAAAAATCTATTTCTTTTTTTGCAGGCTTAGGCTTTGAGGGGATTGTTTTTGTTACCATTAATTATTTGACCTTTTTGTTTAGAATCTAGTTACAAATGTGAATAATATACCAAATTAAAATATAAAGCTAATTAATTGGGTTAATTATTTTTAACTTTTTGAGGTATACATATATATATGTAATCCATAAAATATCTGCGGTTGCTAAATGTAGGATGCTGAGTGGAAGCACAATATTAGATAATACATTTAATATTCCTAAAGAAACTGAAAATAATACTAAGTAAAATAATGGTTTTGTATTGATTCCAAAAGTTTTATGGATTTTTTTGCTCTGAACTACAAGTACATATGATAAAAACATTGAAAAAATTGGATGCAAAATTCTAAGTCTTGTGAGAAGTTCTGATGAACGATCAAAATCAGCAACTAGACCTTGAGTGAAAGACTCACTTGGATACAATACATCAGATAGTGCTGCGATTGAACCTGTTGCACCAGTCAAAAAAAACAAAATTCCTACAAGTTTAAAATTTAAATCAAAAAATCCATCTAAATTTTTTAAATCGAACTTTAAAACAGCAAATAGAGTTGCATAACAGCCAAGTAAACCAAATGTGTTAACCAGATGTATTGGAACAGCTATAATCCTAGGGACTGAGCTGTTCATGCCGACCCATTCATATAAAACAATTACTGCACCAATAGCAGCTTCTAGTAAAACAAAAAATGTTAATAGAACAATAATTTTTCTAATTAAATTTTGTTTAGGTAGATTAAAAGTTTTAGTAAATAAAATTAGTGTAATGATAAGTAGAAACCCGCTTATTGATCTATGTAGAAACTCAATAATCTCTGAAGTATCTTGAAGATTAGGAATAATTTTTCCATTACATTTTGGCCAAGTTGAACCACAACCATCTCCAGAGCCAGTTGCACGAACAAATGCTCCAGCCAATATTGAAACTATTGAAACAAATAACCCTAATTTAACTAAAAAATAATTTTTCAAAATAAAGCATCAATAATAAATACGACTGAATCCCAAAATAAGCTAAAAGATGTAACTATTATTACTAAAAACAAACCTAGCATTGCAAAAGTCTTAATATTTCTTGTAAAATAAAAGCCAATTTGGTTAGTGTCATATATATAGGGCATTTCTTTGTCTTTTAAACGCATAATTTCTGATGGTTGACTTTGTTCCAAAGAAATAAATGTATCATCAATTTGATTTTCATAATTTTCACTTGATTTATTTAAGGTAGGGTTTTTTCTTTTAAACGAAGTTCTTACTCGGTCAAGTTTTGTATTTTTTAGATCAATTTTTTCTTTATTAACTTTAAATATGCTTTCCTCATAATTTCTATTTTGAACTTTATTTTCAAAATTATTTTCGAAATTTTTTAATGATTTTGATATTTCTGTTCCTAAAAGACCTTCAAGAGCATTCAATACTTTGGAATCAGTAGGAAAACTAAGACCCGATTCCCATTTTTTAACTTCTTTTTGGTTAACTCCAGTAAATGAAGCTATTTGCTTATTAGACAAACCACGTTCATTTTTTAAATTGGTAAAAATTTTACTAAAGTTATTCATAATTAGTAATTCTATTCAATTAAAAATTTATTATGTAACTACTCTTACATTGGAGGTGAATGAGCGCCTGGTGGGCTCCACAGTCTTCAAAACTGTAGAAAGGTGTAATAATCTTTGGCAGGTTCGATTCCTGTCCACCTCCGCTACTATATACTTTTTTAATGATTAATATTAAAAAATGGACTCAAAAAAAGATATTCTTGAAAAAATAAATTTTGCACCAGCAGGTTTCAAAGTTTCACCAGGATGGCGTGTTGGACATTTGAAAGAAGAAACTATAACAAAATCGGGTTTACTTGTTCCAGCAGGTAGTGAAAAAACTTCAGAAGCATTACCACTTATAGACGTAGATAGTGGTAAACAGTTCTGGGCGGTTGCAAGCGGTGCTTGGAAATTTATTTGGCCACCAAGTGGGAAAGTTGTATTGGCTGTTAGAGAATCTCAAATCATTGCTGAAGAAGAAGTTATTTCATCTCCTGATAACGGAAACTATTTATAAAATTTATCTTTGAATCAACGAATTAACCCCAATCAGATCGATAGAAAATTATTAACTGTCTCAGATAGAGATATTTTTGTTACAACTCAAAAAGCTCTATTGATTGGAATAATTTTAAAAAATGAAACTAGAGCTGATAAAGAAGAGTCTTTAAAAGAACTAGTTAACTTAGTCAAGACAGCTGGCTCAAACCCAACAATAATTCAAACAAAAAGAGTTGAGAGCATTGATCCAAAGACTTTTATTGGAAAAGGTTCAATAGCTGAATTGACTGATATTTCAGATGCTAATGATATAGATGTCGTCATTTTTGATTGTGAACTAAGTCCTAATCAACAAAAAGAGCTTCGTTCTATGTTTAAATGTGATGTTGTTGATAGAACTGGTTTAATCTTAGATATTTTTGCTTTACATGCTCAATCTAAAGAAGCTCGCTTACAAGTAGAACTTGCTTTATCTATTTATCTTAAACCTCGTCTAGCTGGCCTTGGAAAAACATTGAACCAACAAGGCGGAGGAATTGGAACAAGGGGTCCAGGAGAAACAAAGTTGGAAACTGACAGCCGATTAATTGACAATAGAATAAATAAATTAAAAAAAGATTTAAAAAAGATTTCAAAACAGAGAGAAGTTCAGTCAAGTTTGAGAAAAAAGAATAATACTCCATTAGTTTCTATCGTTGGATATACAAATGCAGGAAAATCTACCCTCTTAGAAAAAATAACCTCTTCAAAAACCTACGTTGCTAATGAGCTGTTTGCAACTGTGGATTCGTTACAAAGAGAATTAAAAATTGACGGTTTAAACGAACCAATAATTATTTCAGATACAGTTGGTTTTATACAAAACTTGCCAACCACACTTATTGAGTCTTTTAAATCTACACTTACTGTAGTTAATGAAGCTAGCTTGTTAATTCATGTAGTAGATGCAGCTTCAGCACTACCAAGTATGCATATACAAACTGTGCATAGTATTTTGAAACAAATTAATAATCAAGTACCAGAAATATTAGTCTTTAATAAGATTGATAAAATTGATCAGGCATCCAAAAATTTTTTACATGAAAAATTTAAAGATGCAATCTTTGTTTCTGCAATAGAAAATATAAATATTGATACCCTGATTCAAGAGATTACCGACAAAATTTTTGGAGATTTATTAAATGTAGTTGTATTAGTTGAACCTCATAATTTAGATAAAATTTACAAATTTGCTTCAATTTCTGATGTAAAAAACTCTGAAGGATTCTTAAAAGTAAATATTACAATTAGAAATCATTATTTAGAAAAATTGATAACTAAAGACATTGTTAAACTTTTATAATGATGAATCAAATAGGATTAATAGGAATAGGTGTTATGGGAAGCAACCTAGCACTAAATCTTTCTGATAAAAATTTCAAAGTTAAAGTATTTAATAATTCTGATGAAAAAATTCAAAATTTAATCCAAAAAGACAAAAACAATAATATTGAAGGTTTTAATACAATTAAAGAATTAATTAAAAACCTAGAAAAACCAAGAAATTTACTTTTACTAGTTCCCTCTGGCGCTCCAACTTTTGAAGTCTCAAAAACACTTTTGGAGTTAATGGAGAAAGGTGATTTTCTAATTGATGCAGGGAATTCATATTTTGAAGACAGCATAACATTAGGAAAGCTTTGTAAAGATAAAGACGTATCCTTCATAGGAATGGGTGTTTCTGGTGGTGAAGTTGGCGCTAGAACTGGACCAGCTCTCATGATCGGTTCAGAAAATCAAATACCAGATGAGTTAAAATTTTTATTTGATTCAATTGCAGCAAAAAAAGATAGTGTACCTTGTTCTGGATACTATAAAGGAGCAGGTACTGGGCATTTTATTAAAATGATTCATAATGGAATTGAGTATGCAGAAATGCAAATTTTAGCTGAAGCATATTCAATTTTAAAATTTTCTAATTTTTCCAATTTTGAAGCATCTGAATTTTTTAGCAATCTTTCGAACAACAATCAGTCATCATATTTGATAGAAATTACCTCAAAAATTCTAAAAAAGGAAGTTAAGGAAAATTATATAATCGACAAAATAGATTCCGTAGCTAATCATAAAGGGACAGGAAAACTCACAATTGAAACTTCACTTGAACATGGTTTTCCGGTTCCATCTATTTATTCTGCTTTCAATGCAAGGGTTGAAAGTCATTATCAAAAACTATTTTCACTTGACGTTGATAAATTAGATAATCAAATAGACATTAGTAAGCTGAATAGTGCTATTTATTTTTCAAGATTGTCTTCATTATTACAAGGATTGCTGTTTATAGAATTTTTAAGTGAACGCAATTCTTATGAAATAATGACAAAAAATATTCTAAGCAATTGGGCTGCAGGATGCATAATACGATCTGAACTTTTAGCTGAATTATCTAATAACTGTGATAAAAAAGGTATGCTTGATAAAAACAAAGTTCAGAATTTATTAAATCTGTATTTAGAAGACACTAAAGATGTTATTCGCCAAGCAATAAATTCAAATATACCTTTACATGTAATTACGTCATCGCTTAATTGGTATTTAAATTTATCTTCTAACACCAATCCATCGAACTTAATACAAGCACAAAGAGATTATTTCGGTGCACACAAAGTTAAGTTAATTGGAAGTGAAGATTTTTTACACATTGACTGGGATTGAAATAATTTATTACTAATATCTGCTGATGACCAAAAAAAATAGACTTCCTAAAATTGCAATACCTAACAGATACGAGATAAATCTTGATGTCGACATTGATAATTTTAAATATAAAGGTGACGAGGTAGTTTATCTAGAAATAGTTGAAGATACAGTTGAATTCGAACTCAACTCTGTAGGAATCGACATTCATAATGCATTCGTAGAGAACGACAACAATATGCACCATGAAGCTTCAGTAAATTACGTTAAAGAAGATGAAAAAATAATTTTAACTTTCGAAGAAACTGTGAAAGCTGGCGACTGGAAACTTTATATTAGCTTTGATGCAGAAATTGTAGATGACTTGCGTGGATTTTATAGAAGTAGTTTCAAAGATTCAAATGGTATACAAAAGTGGATTGCAACAACACAATTTGAACCAACAGCTGCAAGAATGGCTTTTCCATGTTGGGATGAGCCTGAATATAAATCAGTATTCTCTGTATCTTTAACATCTAACTCAAATCTTGTAAGAATTAGTAATGAAAAAGTCCTAAGTGAAAATACAGAAAATGGCAAAACAACAACCAAATTTGTTGATTCCATGAGAATGTCTACCTACCTTGTGGCATTTGTCGTTGGTGATCTTGAAATTACTGATATAGGTGAAGTTAATGGAACTTTTGTTAGAGTAGTTCACCGTCCGGGCTTTTCGAATCAAACTGCTTTTGCTGGCCAAGCAGCAATAAAGATTTTGGAATTCTTTGAAAATTATTATGAAATAGATTATCCAGGTTCAAAACTAGATTTGATTTCAATTCCAGATTTTGCAATGGGAGCTATGGAAAATATTGGAGCAATTACATTTAGGGAGACTTTACTACTGATTGATGTAAAAAAAGCTACAAGAGCTGAGCTATCAAGATCTGTCGAGGTTATTGCGCACGAATTGGCACACATGTGGTTCGGTGACCTAGTAACAATGAAATGGTGGGATGGAATATGGCTAAATGAAGCATTTGCAAGCCTAATGGAAGTAATTGCATCAGAAGGTACCTATCCTGAATTTAAATTATGGAATGAATTAAATCTTGCTAGAACGCAAGGATTTAATGTTGATTCTCTTAAAACTTCACGACCAGTTGAGTTTGAAGTTGAAACCCCTGAGCAAGCCGAAGAAATGTTTGACGTCTTAACATATCAAAAAGGATCTACGGTATTAAGAATGTTTGAAACATTTGTTGGAGAAGAAAATTTTAGATTAGGTGTAGTTAACTATTTAAATAAATTTAAATACAAAAATACTCATTCTACGGATCTTTGGAATGAACTCTCTAAAACTAGTGATTACCGACTTGAAGAAATTTTGCCTACTTGGATACATCAAGAAGGGTACCCTATAATTTCAGTACATTTAGAAGACAACAAAATATTTGTTTCGCAAGAAAGATTTTTAATTTCTGGTGACAGTGATGGAACAATTTGGAAAGTTCCACTAAATATTAGATATCTTGATTCAGATTCTATAGATAAAATACTTTTTTCAGAAAAACAATCTTCATTTCAGCAAAATGGGAGTGTTCCTTTTGTAAATAATGGAGGTTGGTCGTTTTTTCATACATCATATAGTGAGGATTTACTAAAAGAAATAATTAAAAATTTCAATCAATTAGATACAAACGAGAAGTATAGATTTTTAGAAGATGCTTGGATGAGTCTTAGAGTTGGGAAGTTATCATATGAAAACTTTTTAGAAATATTAAAACTTTACTCAAAATTCGAAGAAGTAAACACTTGGTCACTTATCTCAGGAATCATTTCGACCCTAAATAAAATAATGCAAAATAATTCTATAAAAGAATTTACAAAAGAATTTTGTACACCTTTATTAAACAAGCTTGGGAAAGAATATGTTGAGAATATTGAAAAAGAACTGGCACAGTTAAAATCTCAAGTTTGTAATTTATATGCAAGTGTTTGTAGAGATGAAGAATTTATTAGTTACTTTTCAGATCAATTTAAGTCTGGAAAATATGAAGAATATGCAGAGGGTAGTTATTACAACTTGGTACTTTCAATTTCTTCGTTAGACAAGTCGATTTCAAGTAAGATTTATATAGAAAAGTTCAACAACTCTGAATCACCTCAACTACAAGCAAGATATCGTAATGTCCTAGGCTTAGTCGAAAACGAAGACTCTCCTGCCAATATAATAGACTCAATTTTAAGTGAAGCAATAAGAGGTGCTGATGCTCCTTATGTCTTATCTTCACTAATTGCTAACTCAAATAATGGGCACGCTGCTTGGAAGATGATAACAAAACATTGGAGTGAACTACTAAATATGATGCCTGAATGGACATCATCAAGAATCTTAGACTATTTGCCATCAATTTACGATAAAGAACTTGGTACTGAGATCGAAAAATTCTTACTTGCTAATCCATTACCTGCTGCTGAAAAAATAACAAAACAAAAATTGGAAAGACTTCGAGCAAACATTAATTTTGCAAATATAATTAAAGCAATTTAGAAAACTTTAATATTTAATTTGGAGATATAAATGAAAACTAGAATTGCTGCTTTTCTACAACCACAGCACGCTAACTACAGTCAAATACGAGAAGCTGCATTAAAGGCTGAGGAAATGGGTGTTGATGTCATTTATAATTGGGATCACTTTTATCCTCTTTATAAAGAAGACGGAACGCAATGGGCTGAAGGCGAAAGAAGAGAAGGTAAACATTTTGAATGTTGGACAATGCTTGCAAGTTGGGCTGAAGCAACCAAATCAGTGGATATAGGACCATTAGTTACTTGTAACTCTTATAGAAATCCAGAACTATTAGCTGACATGGCAAGAACGGTAGATCATATTTCAAATGGAAGGGTAATTCTAGGAATTGGATCTGGTTGGTTTGAACAAGACTATGAAGAATATGGTTATGAATTTGGTACTGCAATCTGGCGATTGAAGGAACTTGAAAAGTCTTTAGAGAGAATAGTTAAAAGAATGAAAAAATTAGATCCTCAACCAGTTAGAAAGATTCCAATTTTAATTGGTGGTGGTGGTGAAAAAGTAACACTTAAACTAGTGGCTAAATATGCGGATATTTGGCATGGTTTTGCAACAAAAACAGAAGAAAGAAGTGGTGTAGAAACTGTTGCACATAAAAATAATGTTTTAAATAATTGGTGTGAAGAAATTGGAAGAGACCCAAATGAGATTCAAAGATCTATTGGAGTTGATATTAATAGAGTGGATTTAGCTGACCAACTCGTTGAAGCAGGGGCAACTGAACTGACTTTGGCTGTTAATGGACCTTATGCCGACATTGAAAAATTAATACCTTGGCTTGAGTGGAGAGATAAATAATTTCTTCTTAAAAAAATGGATATTTTAATAATTTCAACTGGATTAATTTTCGGATTCTTTTTATTGATAAAAGGTGCTGACGAAATGGTTCAATCAGCTATTCAAATAGCCGTAAAATTTAGCATACCTAGTTCAATAATAGGTGCTATTTTTATTGGCTTTGGAACCTCAACACCAGAATTGTTTGCAAGCGCTGGTGCAGCGTTTAAAGGAGATTTAGATTTAGGTGTTGGAAATATAATTGGATCAAACATTGCAAACGCACTTCTTGTGCTTTCGGTGTTATATATTTTCCTTCCTAAAGGTTTTTCAAAAAGTTTAAAACTTAATAAGCTTAGTCCAATTTGGATGAGTATTTTTACTCTCGTGTTTGCTGGATATTATGTATTTTTCAAAAATTTTTCTAAGACTTTTGGTATTGCACTTCTGGTTTTATCTTCATATGTAATATTTTCTTTAATCAGAGAGGAAAGCATAGAACAAGAAGAATTGGTTTCTAGTGAAAGAAAAAATTTGCTAATTAGAGCTTCAGTTGCATTAGGTGCAACAATTTTTGGAAGTAATTTAGTTGTTGATAATTCTGTTCAACTTGCAGAAAAATTTGGCATTTCTTCACTAATTGTTGGTTCAACATTAATTGCAGTAGGGACTAGTTTGCCTGAAGTTGCAAGTTCAATTGCAGCAGCACGATTGAGTAAACCAAGTTTGGTATTTGGAAATATCTTTGGTTCTAATTTGTTTAATATTGGCTTAGTTGGGGGTTCAATATTCATAATTAACCCAAATAATCTTAGTTCTGATATATCGATTTCAATTTATTATCTTTTGATATCTGGAACAATTTTGTTAGTACTAGCCTATGCAAAGGTTTCCAAAAATGTAATTATTGGAATTATATTGATTTCAATTTACGTAAGTTACTTATTAAATTTGTTCTAAATTTTTATTTTTAAAAAATACTATTAATCCAATTAAAGCTAGGAGCAAGCCTCCAATTTGGTTGTAAGTTACATTGCCAATTGTTGAATCACCCATTCCAAAACGAAGGGTATCTAATATAAATCTTTGGATTCCATACCAAAATGCCCATAATCCTATCCAAGAACCTTGTCCAAAATTAAATCTTTTTTTCATGTTAATAAACAAAAAGAAAATCAAAAAAGCAAAAAGTAAATCATATAGAGCCACATGATGAAAGCTACCGCATGTAAGAAGAGGGGGGCTGCACTCTAATCCGTTATGTTGAGGAGCAACATCATAACCTGGTTTTATTTCATAAGCTAAAATAAAATTACTTGCTCTGCCTAGATGTTCTACAATAGCCAGATCCCCTATTCTGCCAATTATAGTGCCTAAAATTAACCCAGTGGCTGCATAGTCTCCATACTGTTTAAAGCTTTGTTTGTTAAAATACGATATTTTCAAAAATGCGGCGATTATACCACCTGCCATACCACCCATTATTGAATAGCTTCCTGCAAGAGTAAATACATCATCTAATCCATACCCTGGCTCTAAAATATGCGCAGGAATAGTAAAAAATCTTGCTCCAATTATTGCTCCAAAGATTGCCCATGTCAATGCATCAGAAAATAATACTGTGTCAGCTCCGTCTTTTTCAGCAAGTTTTAATGCATGATTTGCACCAAAGTAAAATCCAAGTGCAGCAAATACTCCATGCAAAGAAAAAGATAAAGGACCTATCTGGGTAATAGGTATTGGTGGGTATGTTATTGAAAAAAATATTTGTTCCATAATCAAAACATGCTAACTGTGAATATAATGTCAGCAATCATACTAATAAATAATAATGCAAGGTATGAATTAGAAAATACAAAATAATTAATTGGCTTAATTCTTTTTTTAAAAAGTTGAAAACTTTTTAATAGTAAATAACAACCTAGAAATATTGAACTATAAAGATAAACAATTCCTAATTGTAAAATTGGAGTTAAGAGTACCGAAGTAATTACAGTGGCACAACCATAAACTGCAATGAAGACAACAGTTCTTCTTTCTGATTCCTGTGTTGGTAACATTGGAAAATTTGCATCTTTATAGTCTTCAACATTATGAAGTGAGAGAGCCCAAAAGTGTGCAGGTGTCCAAAGAAATACTAATAAAAAAAGTAACCATGAAGCGATATCTAGATTAGAACCTGTTGCAGTCCATCCAATTAATACTGGAGCTGCACCAGCGGCTCCTCCAATTACTATGTTTTGATTAGTTCTTGGTTTTAAAACTAATGTGTAAATAAATGAATAAAACAAATTTGCAGATAGAGCTATATAACTTGCCAAAATTGTAGTAAAAAAATATAGAATAAAAAAACCTAAACTCCCTGTAAAAAAAGAAAATAAATATGCACTCTTAAGTGATATTTCGCCTGTAACTAATGGCCTTGTTGACGTCCTAGACATCAATCTATCTTGTTCAACTTCAAATATTTGATTAAGAACATTAGCACTGACTGCTAGCATTGTTCCACCTATCAAAGTATAAAAAATTAAATCAATCGGGGGGAAACTATAAATTGAAACAATCATTGATGGAACTGTAGTAATTAACAATAACTCTACGACTCTAAGTTTTGAAAGTTTAAGATAACTCGTTAACAGGTTTTTTATTCGAATTTCCATATTGACATAGTACTTGTGATTACACTATATATTGTTACAACGCTATTCTTAAATACTGTTATTAATAAAATATGTTGATGAAAATATTTTTTAAGCTTAAAAATTTAAAATACCTTTTTTTAGTTTTTATTTCTGCATGTATTGAAAATGCTCCATTAGATTCCTTAAGTCCAGAAGGACCGTATGCAAGATCTATTGATGAATTATTCTGGTTAACTTTTTGGATTGCTGTAATTATTTTTGTTTTGGTTCAAGGTGCACTTTTAGTTTCAGTTTTATTATTTAGAGACAAACCAAACAAACCAGAGCCAAAACAAGTCCATGGGAATACAAAACTTGAAATTATTTGGACAGTTATTCCAGTATTGATTCTTGCTTTTATTGCAGTTCCCACTGTCAGAACAATATTTGATTTAGCAAGAGAGCCTGAAGACGCCTTAAAAATTGAAGTTATAGGTCACCAATGGTGGTTTGAATACAAATATCCTGATTATGGAATTACAACTGCCAATGTTTTAGTTATACCTAGTGATAGACCCGTTAGGCTTGAAATGTGGTCAAATGATGTTCTTCATAATTATTGGGTACCTAAATTAAATGGGAAACGATATTTAGTTCCTGGCCAAAAAACATACCTTAATTTACACGCCGATAACCCTGACGAATTTTGGGCACAGTGTGGTGAGTATTGCGGATTGAGTCACTCTAAAATGCGTGGAAGGGTAATTTCTTTGAGCGAAAATGATTTCAATTTGTGGATAAATAATGAACAACAGAATGCTTTGAAACTTGAAGATGGCTCTTTAGCAGCTGAGGGTCAATCAGTTTTCTTAAATGCGGGTTGTACACAATGCCATGTTATAAATGGTGTATGGGATACTCAAGGAGATAGAATAGCACCAAACTTAACACATTTTGCGGCTAGAACAGTTTTTGCTGGAGCTGCGTTAGAAAATAATAAAGAAAATTTAACTAATTGGCTAGCTAATCCTGCAAAAATTAAACCAGGAACCTTTATGCCTAATCTAGAATTGACTGAAGCAGAAATTAATGCTTTAATTGCGTACTTAGGAACATTAAAGTGACAAAAATATTAGAACCAAAGAAACAAAATAGCATCTTTAGAAGACCTTCCTCAGAAACTGGAATATGGTCTTGGATAACTACTGTAGATCATAAAAAAATTGGAATTATGTATGGATATGCTGCTTTCTTTTTCTTATTAATAGGAGGTCTTGAAGCTCTAGTTCTTAGAATCCAACTCTCTCAGCCAGATAATAACTTTTTATCAGCTGCTGAATACAATGCTATGTTCACTATGCATGGAACAACAATGATTTTTTTAGCAATCATGCCTATAAGTGCCGCTTTCTTTAATTATTTATTGCCCTTACAAATTGGAGCTAGAGATGTTGCTTTCCCTAGGCTGAATGCTTTATCATTTTGGATATTCATATTTGGAGGAATATTTTTATACTCAACTTTTATATTTGGTACAGCTGGTGCCCCAGAGGGTGGATATTTAGATGAAGAAGTAAGTTGGTTGGGTTCAGCGCCAAATGGTGGTTGGTTTGGATATCAACCAAATGCGGGTCTAAAATATTCTCCCGGAACTGCAATGGATTTTTGGGCTTTGGGGCTACAGATTCTTGGAATAGCTTCACTAATTTCAGCTTTTAATTTTATAACAACAATTATCAATATGCGCACTAAAGGAATGAGGTTTATGAGAATGCCTGTATTTACTTGGATGACATTTGCTGTTTCGTTCTTACTTGCTTTCTCGCTTCCAATAATTGCTATTGCATTATTTTATGTAACTTTTGATAGAAATTTCGGAACTAGTTTCTTTCTAGTTGAAGGTGGAGGTGACCCAGTATTGTGGCAACATTTATTTTGGTTGTTTGGTCACCCAGAGGTATATATTCTAATTCTTCCTGCATTTGGAATAGTGTCTGAAGTTCTTCCAACTTTTTCTCGCAAGCCTTTATTTGGCTATGCAGCAATAGTTTTTGCTGGATTTGGAATTGCATTTATTGGTTTCGGTGTATGGGCTCATCATATGTTTGCATCTTCAATCAGTACTGTTGCACAAGCTGGATTTGGATTATCAACTATGGTTATTGCCGTACCAACTGGCGTAAAGATATTTAACTGGCTAGGTACTATTTGGGGGGGCAAATTAAAACTTAACACTCCTATGCTATTTTCTTTGGGTTTTATTGGTATGTTTGTTATTGGTGGTTTAAGTGGGGTTACACATTCAATTGTACCTGCAGACACTCAACAAACAGATACCTACTATATTGTTGCTCATTTTCACTATGTATTATTTGGTGGAGCTATGTTTGGAATTTTTTCAGGTCTTTATTATTGGTTTCCTAAAGTGTGGGGAAAAATGTACAACGAAACTCTCGGAAAAATTCATTTTTGGCTAATGTTAATTGGCTTTAACTTAACATTTGGCCCAATGCATTGGTTAGGATTACAAGGTCAAGTCAGAAGAACTTGGGTATATGCAAAAGAAACAAACCTGCAGTTTTGGAATGTAATTGTTACTATTGGTGCGTTTATAATTGCTCTGTCAATTGTTGTATTTATGATAAATTGGATTTTCTCAAAAAGAAATGGTGAAAAAGCACCATTCGATCCTTGGGATGCAAGAACGATTGAATGGTCTATACCTTCACCAACACCGGTCTGGAATTTTTCAACAGCACCAAATGTTAAATCATTAGATGATTTTTGGCACTCTAAATATGATGAAGATGAAGAAGGCAGAGCTGTCAGAAAACCAACTGCTGATCAATTATTAATAGACTTAGAGGAAGATGGATTAAATCCTAAAGAGGAAATTATTCTTCCAAACCCATCGTATTTCCCAATTGTATTAGCTTCTGGCTTACCTCTTTTAGGTTATGCTGTAATTTTTAAATCAATTGCTTTAGCAGTCGTTGGTGTAATTTTGATACTTTCTGGAAGTTTCGGTTGGGGTACAGAACCTTTAGAAGAAGGGCATTAATCATGAGTACTGCACATGCCTACCCTCATGAGGATACTGGTGTAGAAACTAGAAAACTTGGAATGTGGGTTTTTTTATCTACAGAAATTCTTTTCTTTGGTACTTTAATTACTACTTTTATGATTTTTAAAGGTAAGGACTTTCCAGGAATTAAATTAACTGATGTTTACGACATACCATTTACTTCAATAAGCTCGTTCGTACTTCTCATGAGTTCACTAACAATGGTTCTCGCACATAACGCTTTAGAATCTGATGATCAAGAGAAGACAAGAGTTTGGTTGTTAGCCACTGCTATGCTTGGTGCTGTATTTTTAGCAGGTCAAATTTATGAATTCACTGAATTTTATCATAAGGGTTTTGAACTTGATACAAATATTTTTAGTTCATCTTTTTATGTTTTAACGGGTTTTCATGGTCTACACGTATTTATTGGAGTTGTATTGCTGCTCTCACTTTGGGGTATAGGACAAAGACAAAATGGTTTAACTCTTGAAAGCGGAATGAATTTAGAATTTGTTGCTCTATATTGGCACTTTGTTGATATAGTTTGGATAGTTCTTTTTACGGTTGTTTATTTAATTTAATATGTCAAATTCTCATATAAGTCATCCAACACCTAAAAAATATGTACAAATAGCAATTGTTCTTGGTGTCCTAACAGCAATTGAAGTTGCTCTTTATTACACCGAAGAGATTGTTGGATCATTTACGGCCCCACTACTGGTTACATTAGCCATTGGTAAATTTGTAATTGTAGTCGGATGGTTTATGCACTTAAGATTTGAAAATAAAACAGTGAACAGGTTTTTTACAGGTGGAATGATTTTAGCTTTAATTCTATTTGCAATAGTTATGTTTGAAAGAGCATCTGCTAATTATTTTTAATTTTTAATGCAATCATTACCATTTCACCCACATTATGATATTTGGACGTTAATTATTTCTTTAATCATATTTTTTGAATTCAGCACAAAAAACAAATTATTAAAAGCTCAAAAAAGAAAAATTTGGTATTCAGGAGTTATTATTTTATGGATATTTACCGATTACCCACTACATGATATAGGAGAGAAATATTTATTTTCTGTTCATTCAGTTGAGCATCTTGTTTTAGCATTAGTTTCTCCTCCTTTACTTCTACTAGGTATGCATTCGGAAATGAAAAAATTGATTTCAGTTCCTCTGTTGATCAAAACTCTTAAAATATCTTCTAAGCCTGTTGTTGCATTTTTTCTCTTTAATACCGTTATGGTAGGAATGCATTGGACAAATGTAGTTAATTTGATGGTAACAAATACAGTATTTCATTTTTTTGTGCATTCAATAATGCTTTTGATTTCACTCAACATGTGGATACCCGTTATTGGTTTTAATGATGAAATCAAATCTCTAAGCCAAGCTGGAAAAATTGGCTATATGTTTTTACAGTCATTATTACCAACAATTCCAGCAAGTTTTCTAACTTTTGGTACAGAACCAATATATTCTGCTTATTTATTACGAGAAAATATATTTAACGTTTCTATTGTGAATGACCAAACTTTAGCAGGTTTAGTTTTAAAACTGGGTGGTGGAGTAATCATATGGTTAACTATTTTGATTATTTGGCTAAATTGGTACAAAGAAGAAAAAACATTTGACGATGTCGTTAGAAATAATTCTGTAGATTACAATTAAATTAAAAATATGGACGAAAATTTATTAAATCAATTAAGTAGCTCCTCTGGGATTCCTCAACTATTGCTTTCCCGCTCTATTCAAGCAAGAGCTGAGGCTGCAGGAAGTTCTCCTACTGAAATATTGAACAGCTGGCTTGGTGGAAAAACTATAATTTCTAATACAACTGTTACAGAAGAAAAAATTGCTGACCCTGAAGCTAAAGAGGAAGTTGAAACTATAGATGTAGATTCAATTACAACAGAAGACCTTGAATTTACTGAGAATATATCAACTGAAACAGTCTCAATAAATTCTTCGGTAGTTATTGATGAAAAATTTGACCCACCAGTAAAACTTGGAATAAAAATTTCCAAATCATTAAAATTTGGATCTATTTATGGCTTAATTGTTGGCTTTATAGAAGCAATATTTATAAGTTCTTTTTTGTTTGAAGGTTTAGTTCTTGAAGCTGACACACAAAATATAATTTCTGAATTCAATGCTATTGAATTTTTGTTAGTTTTAGCACTAATGAGCTCACTATTTGGTATGTTGAATTCAATAAATATCAAAAAGTTTTTTGAAACAAACTTTAATGGATATTCGATATACACATCAGACCGTGAGTCTTTAATCACTGGTTCAGGATTAGGTCTTATATTTGGTGCTATTAGTGCGTTTTATATAATAAATTCTGTTGGACAAACAATAGAACCTATTTTGCCTGATGAATCTGCAATAAACTTAATAAGTGTGGGTAGTGCATTTTGGAGAACAGTTATTTTATCGTCAATTGTTCAAGGTTTGATTTCTGTCTTATCTATGATTTTAGGAGTTCCAAAAGGACTTGAAAATGAAGAATTTATTGAAGCAGAAAAGGTAAGGAAAAGAATTGTAGGGTCTGTCTTAATACCAATAGGCTCGATTGTTTTTGGAGGCTTAATAGCTTTTGGTATCGCTCAAGTCTTTTTAAATTTCCATGAATTAGCTCCCCTTTTTGCTCTAATAATCTCTGCAGCAATTTTGATTTTTGCAAGTGTTATGAGTTCGGCACCAAAAATAAAAGTCACTAAAACTGAGTTTATAATTGCTTTTACAGGAATTATTGTATTAATTATCATCATAGGTAGCGTTGCTGCAAGCCAGCATTAGATTATGAATAAAGATTTTGATAGCTTAGAGTTAATCAAAATATATTTAAAGTCAAAAAGATTTGAAGGTATAAAAAGAACTTATTCTCCTGAAAAAGTTCAAGAATTACGTAGTAAGATAAAAATCTCTTACGATATATCAAATTTAGGAGCTTTGAACCTGTGGGAACTTCTAAACCAGCCATCAAAGTGGGTTTCTGGTCTTGGCTCAGCTACTGTTCAACAAGCAATGCAATTAGAGAAGCTAGATTTTCAAATTATTTATGTTAGTGGATGGCAAATAGCAGCAGAAAGTAATTTTGGAACTAATACATATCCAGATCTCTCACTTTACCCTTCGAACAGCACTCCAGAGTTTGTTAGAAAAATAAATAATACACTTTTAAGAAAATCAGCAGAAAATAAAAAATTAAAACTACCATCAATAATCGCTGACGGAGAATCAGGGTTTGGTGGCATTTATAATGTTTTTGACTTAACAACACAATTCATAAATGCTGGAGCAGCAGGTATTCACTTTGAAGATCAATTAGCATCAGAAAAAAAATGTGGTCACGTGGGTGGTAAAGTTGTAATACCAACTTTTGAATTTATTAAAAAATTAAATGCCTCGAGGCTAGCCTCTGATGTTCTAGGTGTTCCAATAGTTCTTATAGCGAGAACCGATGCTCTTCATGCAAAGTTAGCAACTTCAGACTTTGACGATCGAGATAGAGAATATTTAAGTAAAAAAAGAACTTCTGATGGATATTTTGAAATAAAAAACAACAAAGAATTAGCAATTACTAAATCTTTAGCATATGCAGAATTTGCTGATGTTATTTGGTGTGAAACTAATGATCCAGATTTAGGGTTTGCAAAAGAATTTGCAACAGAAATAAAAAATAAATTTCCTAATAAATTTTTGGCTTATAATTGTTCCCCTTCACTTAATTGGATGGATAAGTTCACTAAAAAAGAGTTGAATAATTTTCAAGAATCTTTATTTAAAATTGGATACAACTTACAGTTTGTTTCTTTGGCTGGATTTCATTCAATGATTAGTTCGTTTTACGAACTTGGAAAAAACTTTAAAGAAAGCAACATGGAAGCAATTGCTAATTTACAAGTGAAAGAAACTCAAATGTCAAAAAGTGGGTTTACGGGCTTAAAACATCAACAAGAAGTAGGTTCTAACTATTATGAACTTGTGGGTGAAGCACTACTCGATAAAGATTCTGAACTTTTAATGAAAAAAGACTCCACAGAAAATACACAGTTTTAATACAATAGATTAATGAGTTATTTTAAAAACAAAACAATAGTTATGAGTGGTGGTTCTCGAGGTGTTGGACTAGAGATAGCAAAAGCTCTAGGAAAAGATGGTGCAAATATTGTAATTCTAGCAAAAACTACTGATCCCCACCCTTTACTTCCAGGAACTATATTTTCTGCAGCTGAAGAGATTGAATCTGTAGGTGGCTCAGCGCTTCCATTGGTTTGTGATATTCGATTTGAGGAACAAGTTCAAGAAGCTATTGATAAAGCTGTGGATAAGTTTGGTGGAATAGATATATGTATAAATAATGCAAGTGCAATACACTTATCAAATACCGAAAATACTCCAATGAAAAGATACGATCTAATGCATAATATTAATGTAAGAGGAACTTTTCTACTAAGCCAAAAATGCATCCCCCATCTTAAAAATGGAAACAATCCTCATATTTTAACTCTTTCTCCGCCTTTGAACATTGATAGAAAGTGGTTTGGATTAACGTTAGCCTACACAACAGCTAAGTATGGGATGTCACTAGTAGCACATGGTTTAGCTGAAGAGTTAGGACAATATAATATAGCCTCAAATTGTATTTGGCCAAGAACTTCACTAGACACTGCTGCAGTTAGAAATGTTATTGGAGCCGAACTAGTTAAAGGTTCTAGAAAAGCTACAATTTACGCAGATGCGGCATACGCTGTTCTTAAAAGAGATTCTAAAACTTGTACGGGTAACTTTTTTCTAGATCAAGATGTACTTGAAGAAGAAGGTGTGACTGATTTTGAAAAGTATGCTATTGAACCAGGTGCAACATTAGTGTCTGATTTTTTTGTTGATGATAATCCTGATGATTGGATTCAAGCTTTATAAATAATATAAACAAGGTACCTTAATAATTGGAATATTGTTTTTCTAAAAGGTAATATTTGTTATGCGTAAAATGTTAAAAGCAGTTTTCTATGTTTTACTAATCTCTTTAGCTGCATGTGGTTCGCAAGAAGCAACTAGTAGCGAACCCGCAGTTATTAGAGTTGTAGATGATGAATTTTCACCAAAAATTATTAGAGTTGAACCTGGCACTACTGTAATTTGGGAATCTGGTGGAGCAAACAATCATAATGTAATTGCTAGTGATGGTAGTTGGCAAGCAATTTCTTCAGATTATTTTGAATACGGAATAATAACAAAAGGTGACCAATATGAACACACCTTTACCGATCCTGGTATTTATGAATACTACTGTCCATTTCATGGAACTAATGACAAAGGTATGGTTGGATTAGTAATTGTTGGAGATGTTGAGTATTCAGTTGAAGAAGCAGAAACAAAGACTGAACTAAGTAAAAATGTTTTAACAGTTGGGAAAGGTCAAGAGTTTAACAAAATACAAGATGCGGTCAATTCATCAAGCGAAGGTGACTTAGTATTAGTTTACCCTGGTGTTTACAACGAAAGTGTTACTGTTACAACTGATTTTATAACTATTAGAGGTACCGATAGAAATAATGTAATTTTGGATGGAGAATTCATGTTTGAAAACGGTATACAAATTTACGATACAGATGGAGTTTCAGTAGAAAATTTATCTGTAAGGAATTTTTCTTTAAATGGCGTGTATTGGAATTCCTCACTTGGATTTAGAGGTTCTTATTTGACCGTATATAACAATGGGGACTATGGAGTTTATGCTTTTGACTCTACAGATGGAATATTTAATAATATTTATGCTTCTGGACATCCTGATAGTGGAATTTATATAGGACAATGTTTTCCATGTAATTCATTAATATACGACAGTATTATTGAAGGAAATGCACTTGGATATTCAGGTACCAATGCTGGTGGTCATCTATATATTTATAATAATATTTGGTATGACAACATGTCTGGAATCGTACCTAACACCTTAGATTCTGAGTTAAATCCTCCAGGACGTGAAACGACAATTATAGGTAACTTAGTTCTTGATAACAATAATTACGATGCACCAACAAATCGTTTTGGGCTAGTAGCAAAAGGAAATGGAATTGTTGTACCCGGTCGAGTCGGTGATATTATTCAAAAAAATCTAGTAATTAATCATGACAAATACGGAATTGTTGCTAGTCCAATGCTAGATGCAAACCTTTACTTTTCACAAAACGTCAAAATTATCGACAACGTTGTTCTTGATTCAGGATATACTGATCTCGCTTTAGCAGGACCTTGGGGTCCAGGTAATTGTTTCGAAAACAATGTTTATCAAACTTCAACTCCTCCACTTTTGGAACAACTACATAACTGCAGTGGAATAGATTCAAACTTTATTTTATCTCGATTTCCACTACAAGGTGATTCATCGGGATTGATGCTTTTGGCTGGTTTTTTTGCCGATGCTCAAAATCAAGAAGTTGATAAAAATAGATACAAAGAATACCCATGGCCGTCAGAACAAATAAATATGATCTTCGAAAATATTTCAGAACCATCACCAGCTATAGATGTATTTTACATACCTGATTTGGAAAATATTGATGTACCTTATCACTTATTAAAAAATAAAACTTTAGAAGAAAATTTTGGATCAAAAAAGGAGATAATTATGAGTGGAGTTCCAATTTCAAGTCCAAGTATTTGGCAATTGTTGTTTCAATTGTATGGATACTTAATGCCATTCGTGCTTTATGCAGCATGGACAGCATTAGCTTTAAGTGATTTGAATTCAAAAGAAATGAGTAACTCAAAAAAATATATTTGGCTTGGAATTGTTTTTCTTGTGCCATTTTTTGGAGTACTAGCCTATCATTTAATAGGTCCAAGCTCTGTTACAAAATCAATGAAAATAGCTGCTATAGGCGGAGGACTGATAAGCTATATTTTAATTTTGATTTTAACAGCTGTAATTAGTGGGCTGGTTTAATGAAATTATCTATGTTCTTTAAATTCATGAAACAACCATGGAATCATTAAAAGAGCAGAAATTGGATCAAAATACCAAACATTGAATAAATAATTTAGTCCAATACCTAAAATAACCAAAATTGATAAATTGAGACAAAATAATGTTTCTTTTGCTTCCGCTATTAAAACTTGGTTATTAAGTTTTTTTCCAAGCTGTAATTTTTTATAAGATAAAGGACCTTCTACCAAAATTGATATTGCTGCAAGTAATACTCCAAATAAAGTGGCTTCTGGTTTAACAGTATTTAATAAATCGTATGAAGATTTAATTAAAATAAAAAATGCTAAAGCCAAGAATGAATAAGAAATAATTTTTTCAGCTTTTCTACCTACATTCTCATTTGATGATGTTACTCCCCAAATTGCGACCATAGAAGCTGTAATTTCAATTACGCTATCTAATCCAAAGCCTAGAAGAGAAGTGCTATTGTTTTTAATTCCAAGGTATAACGCAACAATTCCCTCGCCAATATTATAAATAATTGTTAACACAATTAAGTTTTTCGATTGGTTTAATGCATCATTCACAGATACTATTATAAGAACTATGCCTTTTAAACATGTACTTTGTTATGGTACTTTAAATCCTGATCTAATTTATTATGTTGATTCACTCCCAACTTCTGGTGGTGATATAAGAAGCACAAAATACAAAATTAGACCCGGGGGGACAGCTATAAATTGTGCAGAAAATATAAATAATTGGTCTCTAATGGTTTCAGTTGGAGGTAATAGCTTAGCTAATGATGCGTTAGGCAATTATCTATTAAATTACCTCGATAATTTAAGTATTAATCATGATTTAATTAATACAAATTCAAAAAACACACCTACTTGTTCAATATTTGTCGAAGATAATGGAGAAAGAACAATTGTCTCTTCTGGTTATAAAGATTCCATATGGAGTAATTTGAATAGCTTAAATCGTTTTGATTCACTTCTAATAGATCGGTACTCAATAAGTTATATTCGAGAAAACTTAAAAGATATAAAAAGAAATAATAATATTTTTTTAGTTCAAGCTGGATACGAGGAAGAGATTGATTACGAAATAGATTTTCTTGTTGTGAGCAAAAATGAAATTGAAGTTTATGAAGCAAACAAAATATTAGAAAATAATTTGGCGAAATATATTCTCTTAACCTCGTCTAATTTACCCGCAAGATTACTAGGAAAGGAAGGAGCAATTGAAATAGTACCACCTGACTTTAATTCCATAGACTCAACAGGAGCTGGAGATTGCACTGCTGCATATATCGCAGCATTTGGAAATGAGGAAATAATAGATGTTGTTAAAAAAGCTTGTGCTGCAGGCGCAATTCTAGCAGGAACTAATGAACTTCCATCAATTTCAAAAATTCAAGAAATTTCTAAATTAGTCGAAGTTAATCCACGTTAGAAATTTACAATATACTTAAAGTAGGACTAAAGTTATACCATGGCTGTTGATTATAAAGCACCTATCAAAGATATTGTTTTCGGTTATGAGGTTATAGATTCTTATAATATTTTAAATAAAATTTCTTTGTTCAAAGATTTTTCAGAAAATATTGTTATTACCACTATGGAAGAGTGTGCAAAGTTTGCAGAGGGAGTTCTAGCTCCTATTAATAGTATAGGTGATCAGATTGGTGCTGTAATAAATGATGGTGTAGTCACTATGCCTGCAGGTTACAAAGAAGCTTATAATAAATTTAAGGAAGCTGGCTGGGCTTCTATATCTTTACCTCAAGAAATTGGTGGTGGTGGAATGCCAATAGCTTTGTCTGGAGGAACATTAGAAATTTTAAGCTCTGCTAATTTAGCTTTCGGGCTTGCACCTGGACTTAGCGCCGGTGCTATTTCAGCAATTAATTTTCATGGAAGTGATGAACAAAAATCAAAGTTCTTACCAAAACTTGTATCAGGTGAATGGACCGGCACAATGAATTTGAGTGAACCTCAAGCTGGTTCTGATTTAGGAACTATAAAAACAAAAGCTGAACTTGCAGAAAATGGTAGTTATAAAATTACAGGAACAAAAGTTTGGATTACATTCGGTGATCACGATATGACTGAAAATATTATTCATCTTGTTTTAGCAAAATTACCAGGTTCTCCTGAAGGTACAAAAGGTATTTCAATGTTTATTGTTCCAAAAATTCTTATTAATGATGATGGTACTTTAGGTGACAAAAATAATGTTCAATGCTTGTCCATTGAGGAAAAGCTAGGTATTCATGCCAGTCCAACCTGTGTAATGGAATACGATGGTGCTATAGGTTATCTGGTAGGTGAAGAAAATAGGGGTCTGCACTATATGTTTACCATGATGAATGAAGCCAGAATTTGGGTAGGCGGTCAAGGTTTAGCAAGTGCTTCTGCTGCTGTACAAGGAGCAGCTCAATATGCTCGTGACAGAGTTCAAGGTAGACCAGTTGGTATGAGTAAGGAAGATGCAAAAAATGCATCAATAATTGAACATGCTGATGTTAGAAGAATGTTGCTTACTATAAAATCTTACGTTGATGCAATGAGATATTTAATGTTTGATAACCAATTAATGCTAGATTTAGAATATTTTGGTGAAGATGAAGTTACTAAATCTTTAGGTGAAGAGAGATGCGCAATATTAACTCCTATAACAAAAGCTTGGTTGTCAGACCTGGGTGTTGAACTTTCCTCACTTGCCATACAAGTATATGGTGGTATGGGTTATGTTGAAGAAACTGGTATTGCTCAATACTTGAGAGATGCAAGAATTGCTCCTATTTATGAAGGAACAAATGGTATTCAAGCATTAGATTTAATGTTTAGAAAACTTCCATTAGACAATGGTCAGGCTATGCAAAGATTGCTTGGCGAAGTAACAAATCAAATAGAACTAATGAAAAATGGATCTGATTTAATGGTTTCACTTGCTAAAGAACTTGAAATTCATGTAAGTAAACTTTCTGAAGTAACTATGTGGTTAGCAACTAAAATGCTTGATGGTCAGCTAGTTGATGCAAGCGCAGCAGCAACTCCTTATTTAAAAATGTTTGGCCAGGTACTTGGTGGATACTATATGGGTAAAGCTGCAGTCTTAGCTGAAAAAAAATTAAAAGACGGTGACAATGAATTTTACTCAGATAAATTGACCATATGTAAGTTTTACATACAACAACTTCTTCCAATTGCATCTGGTTACGCTTCTGCAATTACTGCAGGAAAAGAAGATCTTTTTAATATCAAAGCCGAAAATTTTTAGTGCTAGAAAATCTAAATTTAAAAAATACAAAAATTGCACTTATAGGCTCAAGCAATAATCCTGAAAAATATGGAAATAAAATTTTATTAAACTTATTGTCAAAAGGTCATCAAGTATACCCAATAAGCAAAAAGGAAGAATACATAGCTAACCAAAAATGTTTTTCAGAGATTAAAAATTTAAACTTTATTCCAGACATTATTAATTTTGTGATTCCACCAAGCATAGGTTTTGAATTAACAATAAATCTTGTAAATGAAGGATATGATAATTTTTGGTATCAACCAGGTGCGGAAAGCAAAGAGATCTCTGATTTTTTAAGATTAAACAACAAAAATTATATCGACGACAAATGCATTATGGTAGAGTCCAAAAATTTAAATAATTAACTTTCACTATTTTTGTTAACTTCGTTTAATTCGTTAAAAGATTTTTCTAATTTGTTTACTCTAGTCGTTTTTAAAGATTCAAAAGACTGAACTGTTTGGTCTAATTTTTTAGTAACATCATCAAAAGATTCTAAGAATTTATGTATTTCATTTTTAACTTTTTCGTGTGCAATTAATATATTTTTTGTGTCATTTTGAAGATTAAAAAGTTTCATAGATTGTCTAATAGTTTCTAAATACGCCATCAAAGTTTGCGGACTTACTAATATAACTTTTTTTGAAAATGCATATTGTATAACAGGTATTTTTTGAGCCCCAATTTCTGCAGTTAGTAAGTACTGATATAGGTTCTCAAGGGGTATATACATTAATACAAAGTCGACTGTACCTTCTTCTTGAGAAATATATCCTTCCCGCGAAGAAGTTTCATCAATTTTTAACTTAATTGACTTATCAATAAATTCTTTATTTTTCACTTTTATAGACTCAGTTAATTGTTTTCTTTTAATCTCATCAATAGTGGGGTCTTCCAGTTCTGTTCCTATTTGTGAAATTTCTAAATAATTATTTAAGGGAAACTTAGAATCCATATTTATTGTTTTATTATCTGGCAAGAAAAAAGTAAAGTCAGGTTTGGTTCCACTTTTCATTTGTTTTTGAGTAACATAATGAATCCCAGATTTGTAATCCATAATTCCCAAAAGGTCTTCTACTTGAAACTCAGCCCATTGTCCTCGGCTTTGGTTGTTATTTAGTACAGATATTAAATTCTTAGTTTGTTGGTCAACTCCTGATAATGAAGATTTAATCTCACCTGTTTTTTCAATGAAATCTTTAACAGTCTGATCAGATTTGCTGAGTAATTTATATATCTGAGACTCTTCATTTTCAATTAGCTCGCTAACAATTCCTTTAATTAGATACTCGTCTTCACTTTTATCTTTAGGTTTTGATTTTTTTAATGAAATATATAAATTAATTATTAATAAAAAGAGAATAAGAATACTTAGGATTTCCATAAAACTAATTGTAATACCTTGGAAGGACAAAAAAATTTGTAAAATTTAAACTAAATCAATTAACTTTTTAAAACTGAATTTAAAATTATCTGAAGAGTAATTATTTAATATAAAGTTTTTTGCATTAATTCCTATCTGGCTCGCATGATCATAGTTTTGATAAATGTTATTAATTTTGTTTGCCAAGTCTTTAACATTGTTACTTTCAAAAATAAAGCCTGTTTGTTCGTCAATAACAATATCCTGCATGCCAGGAGCGTCAGTTACTAGTACCGGACAAGCTGTAACTTGGGATTCAAATATAACTCTTGCTAAACCTTCTGAGACTGAGGGTAATATCATTAAATTACTTTCCATATAATGCTCCAAAACCTGTTCTCTACTTCGATTTCCAAATATTTTGACTTTATTTTCAAAGTTTAAATTTTTAATTTGCTCTCTTAATTGTCTTAAATATTTAGAGTTTGGAGTAGGACCAACTATGTTAAGCTCACAATCTACATCTTGTAAATAAGATATTGCTTCTATGATATGGTGTGGTTTTTTCCTATCCGTGACGCTACCAATAAAAAGTATCCGAAATTTTTCTTTAATTTCTCTTTTTTTTGCAATGGACTCAAATATTTCAAAATCAACCCACGCAGGGAATCTAACTACTAACTTTTTGCTATTGAATGAGAGTGCTTGTTCTTCAGTTGAAGACGAAACTGCTCTAATTAGATCAGCATTATCAATTGTATATTTTGCAATTTTCTTAAATAATAATTTGTAGATTTTTGGAAATAATAATTTTTTTTCTAGTTCTAAGGTGTTAATGAAATCACCGTGAGATTCTAAAACTATTTTTACGTTTTTATTTTTATTTTTTAATCTACGAATTCCAAAAAAGCTTGTGATCGGATCTTGGAACGAAACAACATCAATGTTGTGCAGTTCAACTAATTTAGGTAGTTGGAAATAAGA